>Ga0209537_1000269_pt1 | contig 62836 bp, 58 predicted proteins | sample BioPla4DNA1_FD_187698 | JGI IMG/M metagenome (GOLD analysis project Ga0209537, IMG submission 187698) | Biogas fermentation microbial communities from Germany - Plant 4 DNA1 (SPAdes) (version 2) | ecosystem: Engineered > Bioreactor > Anaerobic > Digestate | place: Bielefeld, North... | reverse complement strand
TCTGAAATTAATGCTATTGAATCCGTTATTTTAGATCCTTCTCTTGGCTTAGAAGAGATTGGTTCTGAAGTTAGCGCTATATTAGATGCTCTTTCTAATCCTAGCTTTGGTTTAGAAGAAATCAAATCTGAAATTAATGCTATTGAATCCGTTATTTTAGATCCTTCTCTTGGCTTAGAAGAGATTGGTTCTGAAGTTAACGCTATATTAGATGCTCTTTCTGATCCTAGCTTTGGTTTAGAAGAGATTAAGTCTGAAATTTCTGTTGTTGAAGCTGCTGTACTGGATCCTAGCTTCGGCTTACAAGAAATCAAATCCGAAGTTTCCGCTATCGAAGACGCTATATTTGACCCAAGCTTCGGTTTACAGGAAATTCAATTTGAAGTTTCCTCTATCGAAGCTGCTGTATTTGATCCTAGTTTCGGTTTAGAAGAAATCAAATCCGAAGTTAGTCAAATATTAAATGAACTTGGTGCAACAAATTCTAATAGAAGTTCCGGACCATTCCATGCAACAAGTCCATTGTTAGAAGTTATGATATTGAATAATTGTAGTGAGCCTATAGGTCCCGTAACAATTACTGCATATAACCTTGATACATGCCCAAAGACAACACTAATAGCAGATAACGGTGATTTGATAACAACAACCATTACAACTATAAGTGCTGGTTGCGCCGTAGATATCACCTTTGCAGGTGACTTAATTCCTGCTAGTATACTTGGAGACCATGTAGAAGTGCAGATTACTACTCCTGGCGGATTACCACCATGTGTATCAGTTTATTCTAGAACGACAGATATTACAAGAGCAGTTACTACAAATGAAATCTTTAATTCTGATTACTCAAGAATACAGCCTTAATAACTTAATATAATATCCTATGGTAAATTTTGTGCTCATTCAGTTAATAACTGAATGAGCACTTAATATCATTATTGAAAACAATTGTTATTTAACAGGAGGACAAAATGATCTCAATAAGTCTATGTATGATTGTTAAAGATGAAGAAGATGTACTTAGTCAATGCTTAGATTCTGTAAAAGATCTTGTAGATGAGATAATAATTGTTGATACCGGCTCCAAAGATAAAACTAAGGACCTTGCATATAAATATACAGATAAAGTCTATGACTTTCAATGGAACAATGATTTTTCCGCTGCTCGTAATTACTCATTTTCAAAGGCAACAAAAGACTACATTATGTGGCTTGATGCCGATGATATTGTTCTTGAGAAAGATCTTGAAGAAATGAAGCTTCTCAAGAGACAGCTCAGTCTAGAATATGATGCAATAATAATGAAATATGTAGTACAAAGAGACGCTAACGGGGAAGAAATCTACGGATGTTACAGAGAAAGGTTAGTTAAAAGAAGTAGCAATTTTAAATGGTATGATCCTATTCACGAGCATATTAACTTTTACGGAAAAGTCCTTCATACAGAAATAGCTATTACTCATAATGGTACTGGAACTAATTCAAAAAGAAATCTGGACATATTGAAAAGATTTTTAGAGGGTTCTAAAAACTTTCATCCAAAATACCTTTACTATTATGCTCGTGAAAGCTATGCTTTAGGAAATATAGAAGAGGCAATAAAATACTATCTTAAATTCTTAGATAGGAAACCAGATGTATACTCTCCATATACAGAAGCTTGTATTCAATTATCTCAAATTTACAAAAAGCAAAATAAAGACAAGTTGGCATTACAAACCCTAATACGTAGCTTTGAGTATGACCCCCTTAGAGCAGAAGTATTATGCCTTATAGGAAAGCATTATATAGATAAAAAGGATTATTCTACTGCCGTTTGTTGGTATAAACTAGCCCTATCCATTCCACGTCCTAAGCTCACATGGATCTTTATAATGGAGGAGTATTGGGAGTTTATTCCCTATGTAGAGCTTTGCCACTGTTACTATTATATGGGCGATCTTGATACTGCCTTAAGTTATCACAAGAAAGCAGCTAAATTAAAACCTAAACACCCTGCAGTTGCTCTTAATCAAAAGTTTTTCGACTCCATTATAAAAGAGTAGGCATAGATTTGGTCATAGCTCAGATATCAAATATTAATAAAAATTCTAAGATATGTAGAATTTTTGATGTTTTTTAATTTCTATATAAGAAAATATAAATAATATATTCCTTTGTCACTTATACACAGTTTTTTCATATGTTATTATTGAAGCATTTATTAGAGGTGGTATTTTGGTCACTATAAGCCTATGCATGATTGTTCGAGATGAGGAAGGAACATTAGCTCGATGCCTTGACAGCGTTAAAGATATCGTTGATGAAATTATTATTGTTGATACAGGATCCATTGATAAAACAAAGGAAATTGCTAAAAAATATACATCGAATATTTATGATTTTGAATGGATAGATGACTTTTCAGCAGCAAGGAATTACTCTTTCTCAAAGGCTACAAAGGATTTTATAATGTGGATGGATGCAGATGATGTGATTTTAGAAAAGGATAGGATAAATCTTAAGGAGTTAAAAGAAAAGCTTGATCATTCAGTTGGAATGGTTATGATGCAATACAATTTAGGTACAGATATAGAAGGTAATCCTCTATGCACCTATTATAGAGAGCGAATAGTAAATAGAAGGTTAAACTTTAAGTGGCACGATCCTGTACATGAATATCTTATTCCAGCCGGAAAAATCATTAAGGTTGAAATTGCTGTTACCCATAAAAAAGAAAAGAAAAGATCTAGCAGGAATTTAGACATATTCGAAAAATGGATCAAAAGTGGCAAAGAATTATCTCACAGGAATTATTTCTATTATGCCCGGGAATTAAATGCTCAAAAAAAGTATTCTGAAGCAATAAAATATTACGAAAAGTTTCTTGCTCAAGATGGTGGGCTTTTTTCAAACTATATAGATGCTTGTGTAGATTTATCCAAAATATATGCAAAACTTGTAAGTACAAAAAAAGCAGTACAAACCCTACTTAGAGCCTTTGAATTCGGAATTCCTAGAGCAGAAATCTGCTGTGAGCTTGGAAGACTTTACAGCCAAGAAAAAGACTATGAACGTGCCATTGCGTGGTTTCAAATTGCCACAAAGCTAGAAAAACCAAAAAACACTATCGGTTCTGTAATTCATGACTGCTATGACTATTTTCCTTATGCAGAAATGAGTATATGCTATTTTAAACTTGGCAACCTTAAAGCTGCTATAGAATATAACGAAAAGGCGGCACAATTTAAGCCTTATTCGAAGGTTGTACAAAATAACAGGAAATATTTTCACTCCTTAATTAATAGCTCAAAAGAAATTATAAATTCCTATAAACCACAATCCTAAAATTACAAGTATCTCCTATCATATAGGCTGCTACACATATATAATTAAAGGTCTAGAATTCTTAAGACTCTTTATTTGTAGTATAGCAGCCTCCTTATCATTTCACTGCAGACATTAAAAGTATATGCCCTATTCCTTTAATATTATAAAAATTCCAATCATTATTTTCATGGCTGAAGGATGTATCTATTCTAAATCCAACATCCATAAGCATCTTAGATAAGGTTATTCCTTCAAAATAAGACAAGTGTTCATAGGATGCATTATATCCAAACCAATTTGCCCCTATAAGCCTACCCTTTTTATGATTGGGGGTAGATATGAAGAGTATCCCTCCTGGCTTTAATATTCGATAGATTTCTTTCAATTCATCCTTAGGATAAATATAATGCTCTATCACATCCCAAAGGGTAACCACATCAAAAGAATTGTCTTTAAAGCCTATCTCTCTCAATTCCTTGTTATAAACTTCTATGCCCTTTTCTTTGCATTTCTCATAACCCTCTTTAGATATTTCAACCCCAAAAACCAGCCAACCTGATTCTTTAGCATAGGACAAAAATTCCCCGTCACCACAACCAATATCTAACAGCTTTCTATCTTGTCCATAGATATTAGATTTATTTACCCATTCCAATCTAGGCAAAAACATATAGGGCTTTTCTTCCTCATAAAAGCTTCCCCTGTAGCCATAAATCTCTTCATTACTATAATATTTCTCATTATAAAGCTTATGAATATTAGAGCTACTGGGGATGAGTTTCAGAAATGTAAAGCTACAGTTTTTACAAGCTACAATAGGCTGGCCATCTGCCCTTTCTAAAATCATGCTATATTCCTTAGAACCACAGCTTTTACAGTAATTTTCCTGGCTAAAAATCTCCTTCCATTCTAAAAGCCTATTACTATTTCCAAGAATCCTATCTACAGCTTCCATCATTTGAAAATGCAGTTTTTGTGAAGCATATAAATGACCTTTTTTTGCTAGAATATCACTTAAATTTCTATACATCAAAGGTTGGTCACCTTCTAAGGAAGATCTAAGCTTGGAATAGATTAGTAAAGCATAATCATAATAGCCTATTTCATAATAATAATGGGCCAATTCAAATTTTCCTTTATTACTGTCCTTATTCAAGTTCTGCAATTCTTTTCTTAATAGTGAAAATTGCTTAATAGATAAAAGTATCCTTAGCTTGAGAATGTCACTATGATCCTTTTCTGCCAAGGAAATTAACTCTGCCTTATAAAGATCTTTTACATTCCTATCTTGAATTAACACTTTAACTGCTGTTTTTATATCATTTTTCATATAAAGAGCAGTAACATAGTTCTTCAAGGTATAGTTTGATGCTTGCAACTTGTAGGCCTTCTCCGAATAATAAAGAAACTTATCTACATTTTTTTCTCTATAGCTAAGTCCATATAAGGACTCCAATATAGGATGTGGATACTTTTTCAAGTACTGAAACCACTCTTTTTGAAGTTTGTAATAAATATAATCCTTCTTATAACTTTCAAATATTTCTCCATCCAGTATATTATTTAGTTGCTTAGCTCTACTGTCCCAGGTATTTTCCTGCAAAAATTTCATAGCAGCTTCTTTATCAAAGCCTTCAACAATACTCCTTCTAAGTAAAGCATTAAATTCTTCAAAGCCCTGGCCAGTAAATATAAAGGGCTCATTTATACAAAGCTCCGGTAGAGCAGTTGAAACTACCTTAATTCCACTAGCCACATATTCATAGAATTTAATAGGATCACAGTGAATAATTAAATCTATATTGTCCTTAAAAGGTATTATTCCCACCTTACAATGACACATGTAGTCATATAATTTTTTATGAGGCTTATTACCAAGTAAATAAAGATTATGAAAGCTTTTTCTCATCATTCCTTTTTTAATAGGTCCAATTAAAACAAAGGACAAATCTGGATTAGCTTCAACAACTTTATAAAAAAGTTCTTCGTCAAACCAATCAAAGATAGCACCTACATAGCATACTCTTGGATCTGGTATATTTCGTAAATCCTCCGGAATTTCCCTTTCTCCAGAAAACCTCTCTAAATCAACTGCATTTTTCGAGAGAAACACATTTTTTCTTCCATAAGATTTGCTTAAATATAGTCCTGTGCTGGTTGTAAGGATAAGGTCTGCTCTTTCAAGTATTCTTTGCTCCAATTCAATGTCTTGAGGCTGAGACCAATAAGAATACTCCATATCCTCATGATCATCAACGCAATCGTATACCAGTCTATATTTTCCCCTTACCCTTTCTAAAAGAGCCACAAACCTTGGAAAATAACTTACTATAACAGTATCCATATTGGTGTTCATCATATGGTTTAGTAATATTATATACTGCTCATATATAAATTCTATATGTTTGCTGAAGTTGATCAAACTATAAACCTCTACCCCGAAATCAACAACCTTCTTCCCTAGGAGCAGGACTTTTAATAAGTGCCTTGTGTCTGGTATTTCATCCACATCAAGCTTAGGTCCTGCTTGTTGAATAAAGACCACCTTATGTCCTAATCTAGCTAAAGCTTTTGCCATATGATGGGGACGCTGTTGCATCTCTCCCCAAGCGCAGGAAGACAATATAATAAACTGTCTCATATATATCTCCTTAAATTATTTATAACAGTACATTATATTGTATTCACAATGCCCATAGCAGTGCTACACTTTTATTAAGCATTAATTTTATTTACTAACGGAAAAGAGCACCTCACAATGAGGTGCTCTTTTATTATACTCTATTAATCTCCGAAAGATATTCCTATGCTCTTTGCAACCTTTACTAATTCTCCCTCCGGATCTACATTCTTATTGTTTCCTATAACATTTTCTAGGCTTTCATAGGAAATCTTATCACCCTTTAGGCAAACCATATTTCCAAATAATCCTTCATTAATCATTTCTACAGCAGCAACACCGTATCTTGTTGATAGAATTCTATCATAAGTTGAAGTGTTTCCACCTCTTTGGATATGTCCTAAAACTGTACTTCTTATTTCATGATCCTTAATTATTTGCTCTAAATCATGTGCTAACTTGTTAGCTATTCCACCTAATCTGATTGGATCTGGGCTGTCTTCAACGATCTTGCTTACTACAACTTCACCGTCTTTAGACTTAGCTCCTTCAGCTACTACTATTACGCTAAATGGCTTTCCCTGAGCTTCTCTCTCTCTTACTTTTTCAACTATCTTATTTATATCATATGGAATTTCTGGTATTAGTATTACGTCTGCTGAACCTGCTATACCTGCTTCTAAAGCTATCCAACCAGCATTTCTTCCCATAACTTCACAAACCATAACTCTATGATGTGATTCAGCAGTTGTATGTAATCTATCTAAAGCTTCAGTAGCTACTTCTATTGCAGTATTAAATCCAAAAGTAACGTCTGTAGCTGCTAAATCATTATCAATTGTCTTTGGTACACCGATTACATTTACACCTTTTCTTGCAAAATCTCTAGCACTTGTTAAAGTTCCATCGCCGCCAATTACAACTAATACATCGACGCCTTCTTTTTTCAAATTCTCCACTGCAACATCAGAAACATCTTTCTTAACTAACTTACCATCTTCTTCAACAGTGTAGTCAAATAGATTGTCTTTGTTAGAACTATACAATATAGTTCCACCTCTATGAAGGATTCCAGTAACACTATCTAGAGTTAGTGGTACAAAGTCATTATTATATAATCCTCTGTAACCAAACTTATAACCAATTACTTCATAACCATACTTTAAAATTGCTGTCCTAGTTACTGCTCTGATAACTGCGTTTAACCCTGGACAATCTCCTCCACCTGTTAATAAAGCTATTTTCTTAATTTCCTTAGCCATTTAAAACTCTCCCTCCAAGCCCGTTTTTTATATATACACACATATTGTGTACTCATACAAGAGTTTTCTGAATTTTCCACACAAAACATTTAACACACTAATCAGAAGTTTATCATAACAAACGTTTAATTGTCAATTTTATCTATAAATTATTTTAAACATTTTCTTAAAACACTGTCTAGATTCTTTTTACTTATATGCCACGTTAGTATATTATTACATTAAACTTTAAAAATATACATTATCTTCAAAATATTATTCGAATAATTATTCTATCTTTTTATCTATCACAATTTCCCTAATAACCTCGTTACCATCTAAAGATAAACTTATAGTGTTACTGCCTTTATTTAAGGTTATTTCTTTATATTTGGCTACTTTTTCCCATTCTTGATCATTAATTTTTAAATAATAAGTATCAACCATTACACTGTTTTTAAATACACCAACTACAAAAGTTTTATTGTCATTCTTATTTTCATCTACTACCTTTTTCATAATTATCATAGTAGGAACTGTATCGCTATTATCATCAACATAGTTCACCTTTGGTGATATTGTAAACAAAGAGCTGTTGTACACATAAATACTTGGTGGTGCATATCCTTGCTTAAACTTTAACTCTGGCAACTCACCATTAGGTAAATAAGTAATATAAGAATTACTTTTTTTACTACCATAAATCTTATTATCAATATTTATAGTATATGAATATATAAAATTTCTTAATTTGCTAATGTAGTCCTTGGAATTTTCTATTCCTTTCACTTCTATGTTTTCAAGCTTGCTTTCAATTACCTCCATAGCACTTAGCGGAATATTTTCTTTTGTAATGTAAACCCCTTCAGAAGGATCTACCATTATCCATTTGTTATATTTATCACTCCATATTTCATTTACCTTGTAGTAGTCCCTACCCTTTGCAATTTCTGCATTTTTAACTCTAAATTCACCTCTTCTTGCATATATGCCTAAGGCAGTGCAAACTTGATTAAATACTATAGAAAACTCTCTATCAGAAGCTTTAGGTGATGTTTCCTTTTCCTTCAAAATTTCAATTACATCCTCTTTTGTGCTTACACTTCCTTGAGAATATTGCATCTTGGTATGTATCCATTTTGTTATCTGAATTGCCCTTTCTAGTTCATCCCCTTGACTACCTATTGTACCATTAAGCTGATAAAGCCTATTTAATTCTTCTATTTGGCTATTTGTAAAATCCTCATAGTAAAAATGAATATTTTTACCTTCATAAACATTGTCCCATTTAGTTACCTCTAAGCTCTTTTTGGAGCTTTCTTTACTACACCCAGATAATATGGATAATGATGTTACTAGAGCAACTAAAATCAACTTAGCTTTTTTCCTATTCAAGACTACACCTTCTTTTCTTTAGAATTTTTTATAATATATTACATAGGCTATATTTAATTCCATGAGCTAAACAACACAATATATCTTTACTCACCATTGGAAATATTATAACCATATTTTAATATATCATTATTACTTTTGGATATAAAATCCAAAACTTATATACTTAAATTTATACTTCAATATAATTTTAATATATTTTCCCTATATTTCATAGCCTATTCATTATTCTTAATTTATTATTTCTGTAAATATAATCTGATACTTGGTATAAACTAGTCTATAAAACCCACAAAATACTTCTGGATTCTTTTGTTATTTTTGAGGATAAATATAGATTAGACAAAGGCTTATTAATAATATAAAATATTTATGAAGAAAGGTAGGTACAAACTCATGACAAAAGGATTCAAAAAGAAACAAGGAAAATCTAAACTCTTTCTCTCTATTACCATTTGTATTTTATCACTTTTTGCTATTTTAGGTGTTGTTTACATATGTCATTCCGTAACTAAATATGCAGAAAGGAAAGAGAAAGAAATAGAACAGCAAAAGACTACTGCTGAAAAAAAGAATGAAGATGATTCTAAAAACGAAGATATTGCTCCTGTAGTTACTACTCCGATAGTTGAAGAAACTAATGTAATACTATCTGCTGTAGGGGATAGTACTATTGGTACTGATCCTAAATTTTATTATGCTACTTCACTGCCAGCCATGGTACAACAGAATGATAATGATCCAAGCTATCTCTTTAGCAATGTAGCTCATATATTTAAGGAAGATGATATAACTATTGCCAACCTTGAAACTACATTTACAACCGCTACAGAAAAAAGAGAGAAATATCACAAGATTCAATATCACTTTAAGGGTGATCCAGAACTTGCAAACTCTCTTGTTTCTGCGTCAATCGAAGGAGTTAACATTTCAAATAATCATATTTATGATTATGGCCAAAAGGGCTTTGAAGATACCATAGCTACTCTTGAAAAACTTAATGTGAACTACTTTGGTGAAGGTTATAAATGGATAACAGAAGTAAAAGGAATTAAGTTTGGCTTTCTTGGCTATCAAGGATGGGATACTAATGATAATTTATTAAAAACTGTAAAAGAAGATATTGAAACTATGAAAAAAGAGGCCCATATTGTAGTAGTCACTTTCCATTGGGGTATAGAAAGAGAAACAACCCCAAATGAGGTGCAAAAAACTTTAGCCCATTACGCTATTGATAATGGAGCAGACTTAATTATAGGTCATCATCCTCATGTTATCCAGGGCATCGAATATTATAAGGGTAAATATATCAATTACAGCTTAGGAAACTTCTGTTTCGGAGGAAATAGCAATCCTTCTGATAAGGATACCTATATATTCCAAGCTGATTTCAAATTCAAAGACAAAACATTATCCTCTGTAGGCGTAAGAGTTATTCCCTGTAGCGTATCCTCAGTAAAGGATCGTAATGATTATAGACCTACGCCTTTAGCCGGTGATGAAAAGCTTAAATTGTTAGAAAAAATAAATAGCTATAACATGAATTTAAATTTTCAATTAAGCGATAATTTTCAGTATATAGATGTAGAATAGCTATCTATATTCAAAAATTTCATAGGATATTCATAAAAACTAGATTAGGCCTTGGTAAGTTACAATTATACATGGTCAATTTATAAACAGGTGGTGTCTAAAATTAAAATTAAATCACTTTTCAGTATAATAAGTTCAAAAATAGTATTGTTTCTTTCAAAACGAATCTTTAAAGGTGGTAGCTCTTTCCCCGGTAAAGTGGCCTTAAAAATTGATAGTGATATCCTTTCTGTAGTTGCAAAGAACTACAAAACCATTCTAATTACCGGTACTAACGGCAAGACCACTACTACTAGCATGATTTACAACACTATTAAAAACTCCGGTAACAAAGTTATAACTAACAGTACTGGGGCTAATATGCTTCCAGGAATTACAGCGACCTTTATTGATAATTATAAGCTATTTGGTAAAAATGAATCCGCTTATGCTGTAATAGAAGTAGATGAAGCTAATTTAAAATTCATTACCAAGTATATTTCTCCTGAAATCATAACAATAACTAATCTTTTCAGAGATCAACTAGATCGTTATGGTGAAGTATACACTACTCTATCTAAAATAATGGAAGGCTTAGATAATGTTAAGAGAGCAAAGCTAGTCCTTAATGGAGATGAGTCTCTTTTAGGAGATCTTGCAACGGATAATCAGTTGTGCTATTACGGCTTTAATGTAAGCCCATATGATTCTAAACTTGTAGACGTAAATGCAGATGCAAAATTTTGCAAAAAGTGCAAACATCCTTATAGCTATGAGCTCATAACCTTCAACCATTTGGGAAGTTATTATTGTCCTAATTGTCAATATCAGAGACCAGAGCTCAAATATGCTATTAATGCTATTGCAGAAATGACTCCTTATTACTCCAACGTAACAATAAATGACCAAAATATAATTATTAATCAACCGGGAGTCTATAATATATATAACGGCCTTTGTGCTTATTCTATATGTAAAGAACTAGGTATAAGCGATGACATTATTTCTGAATCCTTAAGAAATCAAACTAGTCATTTTGGAAGACAAGAAACAATACATATTGAAGGTAAAGAAGTTAAAATAATACTGGTAAAAAACCCTGCTGGCTATAACCAGGCTATTGATACCGTATCCCTAGACAAAAGAGCTGTAAGCGTTGCTTTCCTCTTAAATGATAATTATGCCGATGGCAGAGATGTATCTTGGATTTGGGATGTTAACTTCGAAAAGATGACCACTCTTGAAATCCAGCAGATACTAGTAGCAGGAATTAGAAATTATGATATGGCTATAAGACTAAAGGTAGCAGGATTCAATACAGAAAACTTTAAAATCAGCGAAGACTTTGACAACTTATTAGATAATATAAAAAATTCTCCTAGCGATTTTGTATACATCTTAGCTACATACACCGCTATGATTGAATTTAGAAAGTATCTTCACAGTAAAGGCTATATTAAAAAACTATGGTAGGGAGGCTTAAAAATGGAACTAAATATTTGTCACCTTTATCCGGATTTACTAAACGTTTATGGTGATGTTGGAAATATATTAATTCTTAAATATAGGGCAGAACAAAGAGGAATAGCGGTTAATGTTTTAAATTGTTCCATTGGCCATGCCTTCGAAAAAGAAAAATATGATATTGTTTTTTTCGGTGGCGGTCAAGACTATGAGCAATCTATCGTTTCTCCAGATTTAATAAAGGAGAAAAAGGCCCCCTTACAGGAATACGTAGAAGATAATGGTGTATTATTAGCTATATGCGGTGGCTATCAGTTGCTTGGTAAATACTACACTACACCTGAAAACGAAAAGCTAGAAGGACTAAATATTTTAGATATTTATACAGAAGGCGGAAGTAACAGATTCATAGGTAATACAATTATTATCAACGAAGATTTTAATGAAACTTACGTAGGTTTTGAAAATCATTCTGGTAGAACATATATAGGAAATTTAACACCTTTAGGCAAAACTATTTTAGGCTATGGAAACAATGGTGAAGATGGCACAGAAGGTTGTATTTATAAAAACACTTTCTGTAGTTACTTTCACGGTTCCCTGCTCTCTAAAAATCCTGATCTAGCAGATAGAATATTGCTTCGTGCTTTGGAGAAAAAATACGGATTAACAGAGCTAGCTCCTCTTGATGACAGCTACGAAATTAAAGCCCGTGAACATATACTAGCTTTAGCAAAAGACAAGTAATATGATCTAAAAAGCTTCAGGTTCCCTGAAGCTTTTATTTATATATAATTCTTCTTTCAATCATCTCCTTCTCTTCCCTTTCCGTTATGTCATCAAAGGTTCTAAATATAAAATTATTCTCCTTTAAGTACTTAATTATATCCTCTAAAGATTCTACCGTTGTTTGCTTAGTGCTGGAATCATGCATTAACACTACAGCAAAATTACAATTCTCACATTTTCTTATTACACTTTCCCTTATGATGCTTTTTGGTACAAACACACTAACAGCATCTAAAGAACTTACATTCCAGTCTACATAGCGCATATTTTTCTTCTTTAGAGTTTGTCTTATATCTTCCAATACACTTTCCTTACCAATAGTATTATCAGATCCGCCAGGCATTCTAGTATAAGGTGGAATATCCCTTCCAGTTATTTCTTCAATAACTTTAATGCATTTTTCTAAATCAGAAAAATACTTACCTTTGCTTTTATATATATTGTAATCATGACTATAGCTATGAGGCAAAATACACATACCACTATCTTTCAACTTAACAATTATATCTTTATTTCTTTCTGCTAGATCTCCTATTACAAAAAAACTAGCTTTCACCTTATATTTATTAAGAATTTCTAATATTTTAACAGTGTTTTCTGTAGGTCCATCATCAAAGGTTAAAAAAACTTCATTAATGTCCTTCAAAAGCATATATCTTAATTTTGATTTTCCAACCTTTCCTTCATCATTGGTAGGTATCACCACGTAAGGGCTCATAAGCTTTATAGCTTCTTTTTCTTTGAAAACACTGTATCTATTGAATAAAAACCATAAAGAACATAAAGTAATTAATAGAATAACTACTACCTTTTCACTCTTTCCTTTACTACTCCTTTTATTCATATACTCACCTAAAGCGTTAAACCTTATTAGAATATCTAATTATAGGATTAACTATTTGCTTATAATTAAAGGTGGAAATTGCATGAAAATAGGCTTTAAAGCCCACAATAACTATTTCTTAACCTTAAAGCCTAATTTATCAAAATATATTTTATTTTTCGTAGCCTTGAGGATGTGATAAATGCCATCTCCAAGCAGTTTCTATTATCTTCTCTAAAGAGTTATATTTTGGCTGCCATCCTAGCTCTTCTATAGCCCTTTCAGAAGATGCAATTAATACCGCTGGATCTCCTGCTCTTCTTGGAGCTATCTCTTCCTTAATTTCTCTTCCTGTTACCCTTCTAGCAGTTTCTATAACCTCTTTTACTGAAAAGCCTTTACCATTACCTAAATTGAATACTGCACTGTCTCCTCCATTTTTCATTCTATTTAGAGCTAATAGATGAGCTTCGCAAAGATCCATTACATGGATATAGTCTCTAATACAAGTACCATCCTCAGTATTATAATCATTACCAAATATCATTATCTTTTCTCTTTGTCCTAAGGCTGTCTGTAATATCAAAGGAATCAAATGGGTTTCTGGTCTATGATCTTCTCCTATCTCTCCTGAAGGATGCGCTCCAGCTGCATTAAAGTAACGAAGAGCTGTATATTTAATTCCATAAGCTTGTGCTGACCAGTTAAGAATCTTTTCTACCATAAGCTTTGATTCACCATAAGGATTTTTAGGCTCAGTCTTATCAGCCTCCTGTATTGGAATACTTTCTGGCTCTCCGTAAGTGGCTGCTGTAGAAGAAAATACTATGTACTTCGTGCCATAGTCCCTCATAGTTTCTAATAAATTGATTGTTCCTCCAACATTGTTGTTAAAGTATTTTAATGGCTCTGTAACACTTTCTCCTACTAATGAATCCGCTGCAAAATCAATAACCGCTTCTATATCATTTTCAGAAAAAACCTTATTCAAAAAGCTTCTGTCTCTCAAATCTCCTTCATATATCTTTTGTCCCTTTACAGCATCTCTATGACCTTTTTGAAAATTATCTACTATAATAACCTCCATACCCTTTTCCGCTAATAAGGATACCATATGACTACCAATATAACCTGCACCACCACATACTAAAATACCCATTTATCTATACCTCCTATTTCATGTTCCTTAATTTTATAGAATTCCATTATAAAATTCAAAAGTTATCTTATAGTGGATCCTCTAACTTCATAGCTAATGTTAAATACTTAAGGGATTCCTTAACTATACCTAATTTATGATACATATTAGCAATATCCATGTATTTATTAACTTTTTCACTTTTATTTCCATATTTAAAGAGAGCATCTAAAGAAAGATTCATGTACATTTCAGCTTCTTCATAATTAGCTTTCTTTTCTAAAATCATAGCTTTATAATAATAAGCTCTATCAATATATTTAACATCTCCTGATTCTATCGCATAGTTTAAGGCATCATCGCATAATTCTTCCGCTAAATCAAACATATCATATTCTATTAAAACTCCGATGGAACCAATGACATAATCCACTCTTACCGATGGCTCACACTTTGAGCATAGTTCCAACCCCTGTCTTATATATTCCATAGCCTTATCTTTTAAGCCCATATAAATCAAAGTAAAAGCAAAATCTAACTTAGCCTTACCTAACTTTTCCGGTATATCCTGATAATATTCATATGTTTTCTTCTCATATTCTTTGAATTTATCCTCATTTATTATTAAGTAAGCTCCTGCAAGCAAATGGTATATCTTACCAGTTAAATCATGATCTTCTATTTTATCTACAAGACTCTCTAACTGAAAAACTAATTTATCAATACAACTATATTTCTTCATGGAAATATAGCATAAAAGCTCATTGTATATGACTTCAGCTAAAGAGTTTTCTTCTTTATAACCATTCTTTTTCAATATATTTTTAGCCATTGTATAATATATTATAGCTTGTTCACATTCATTATAACTGTATAAATACTTTCCCATATCGCTATAATAAAGAAAATAATGCTTATCTTTTCCTGACTTATAACAAATATGATAATAGGTAGATGTAATATCTTGAATCTTATTTACTTCTCTTATATCTAAGTAATAAGAAAACAATAAGTGTATAAACTCGAAAGCCAGATCATAATACTCCCTATTAAGTGCAAAATTCAGATTATAGTTTAAAGCCTCTTCGTAACCTTCTATATCTTTTTTGCTTTTTAAAAGTTTCAAATTTCTCTCTAGCTGACTTTTTGTGCTCTCAGTTAAATAATCATAATCAATATCTAACTTTTTAGAAATATACTGCAAAATTTCTGGTTCTGCCTTAATCTTATCATTTTCAATACAGCTCAACTTAGAAATTGATAACTTATCACCGCATATATCTTTTAAAGTTAATCCTTTATATACCCTAGCCCTTTTTATTTTCTCCCCTGTTGCTAGTATTTCCATGACTTACCACCCATCCATCTCTCAATATATCATTTGCTTCTTTATTCTTTTATTATTCCTAGTTCTTTAAATATCTCAACACCATCATTGAGATATTTAGCTGCCTTCTCATCCATTTTGCTGTCTATATAAAACTTTCCTAATGTTATAGAAATCTCTGCAGCCTGTTTCAATAGTTCCATATTTTGAGCAAAATTCAGGGCTGTCAATAAAGTATGTTCTGCCTCTTTATGATTTCCCTCTAACAAATTAACTCTGTATTTTAGCAAATAATAATTGATTAAACTACCATTATCTCCATCTCTAATATTATCAATTATTTCTTGTAAAGTCCTATTGCAATTATCTAAATCCTTTAATTTAATGTAATTTTCACACAAATTAACTAATGTTTCACTTAACTTACCATCATTATTCCTTTGTCTTATTTCCTTTGCCCTATTTAAATGTATGAAAGACTCTTCAATATTTTCAAATTCATAGAATAATCTTCCTAGATTGTTTTCAATTTGTCCAATATAACAGGAATCCTCCAATTCCTTGAATATATCTAAAGTCTTTTTGGAATACTTAATAGCGTTATCAAGGTCTCCTTTTTTATTGTATTCCTCAGCTAAAAGCATTAATGCCTTCCCATAACTTCTCTTATTTCCTAGTTGATCAAATTTCTGTTTAGCTAAAAAGGAATAATTTATAGACTTGTCTATATTACCTAACTTGTAAAAGGTTAAGGCAATATGATAGTAGATCTCTGCAATAAGAATGTCGTTTCCTATCTCATGATCAAAATATACCTTTTCTGCCTGTTGAAAATAACTAATAGCAGAATGATAAGCTCTTAATTTGTAAGTAACATTACCTAAACTTAACAATGTATTTATGGTATCTTCATATTGATTTAATCTTATAAAGACCGCATTGGCAGATAAGAAAAATTCTTGAGCCGCAGCATATTCTTCACGCATATTATGAATCTTACCTTTAAAATATAAATTTTTAGCTTTTCGATATTCTAAATTATACTTTTCCGCATAATATATAGACATATCGATATTTCTTTCTGCAGAGCCTAAATCCTCATCTATCATGCAGGCTTCTGCCATATTCTCAAAGTATATACATATCTTTTCTGCTTGATGCTCTTCTGTTTCCATCAAATATTCAATAGAAGTCTGTAAAGTATCTGCCAAATATTCTAGCAAGTCCATACTTGGATTAGACTTTCCTGATTCAACTAAAGATATCTGGCCTGGTGTGATTCTATCCCCAGCTAAATCCTTCAGTGTCATATTTAATTCTTTTCGTCTTCTTTTTATCTTTTCACCTAGTGATAATATTTCCATAATCACTCTTCCTTTTCAAAATATCCACAAAAATTTAATTTCATTAAAATATAAGCGATAATCGATTTAATTATACCACAATCTTTCCAATTTATGCACCAAAATTCTCATTATTTTTCCATAAAAAAAGCGACTTTATAGTCGCAAATAAGATATCATATTAAATTTTCCTTATCTTTATTTTTTCCAATAAGGCTTCTGTTATTATAATTTCCTTTAATTTATATTTCAAGCTCTCTTCTTTTACCATAAGCTCATTAATCTTTAGCAGCTTTTCGGTTTCATAATTTAACTTTAGTCCTCCTGCTGCCTTTGCAAATTCATCAACCATTTCATTGTACAAATCTCCAGTATGGCTATCAACTTTAACAAAGTATACCTTTATGTTATGTTCATTAACAAGCTTATTGAACTTTTCATAGTATCTTCTTGAAGATTCTTCCTTACGCTCCCAAAAACCAGTAGCATGATAACAAACCCCTTCATAGTCATGAAAAATCACAAGCTCTTTAATATTATTTTCACTACAATACTGAAGAGCTCTTATTGATGCTTTCAATTCTCCAGCTATTTGTCGAATATCGCGTAAACTGTCATCTGCTGCCACACCATTTTCTATATAGGTTACTACATTTTGCTTAGTTATAAGTAATCCATAAGAATATTTTCCCGTATCTATATTATAACTACCATCTACATAAGCATGATGTATATCAAGCGGGTATGTATCCTTTCCTTTTTTCAATATAGGATCTCCATGTGATAAATAATCTTGAGCTTCAGCCATTGTTGTAAAACTTTTATATTTTGCCCCTTTAACTCCTTTTATGTACTTTTCACACTCAGTCCAGGAATCAACTATTAGATCCTTTACCTCTTCCCCCTTAACCTTGTCATATCCTATTTTAATGGCGTAAACTTTCTTGCCCATCTGATTTAGTCTCCTTTACTTTATTCTGCTCAGCTTTATTTTTCGTTACCTTTGTAAACCATTTACAAGTATTAACAACATTTTTTATTCCTATTGTATTATATAAGATATCTATACCCTTTCTTATAACTAATATTATCTCTTCTTCACCTTCCCAATTTTCTTTTATAACTTCCTCTGGCACATTGCAAATTATCTTATTTAAAGCATAAAATACTATAGCCAAATCATCTATCTTGCCTATTATAGGAAGGAAATCTGGAATTATATCAAAGGGTAAAGCAAAATATGTAATTACAGCTCCACATATTATTTTTATCTTAGAAGGTACTCTTTTATCCTTAAACAATCTAACAATTAAAGCTATAAAATCCGGTAACAGCATTATATATGGTATCAATAATTTATTCTTTTCAGGTATTTTATTTTCTAGTTCACGTCTTAACTTACTATACCTATCCTCTTGATCCAATACTGGCGAAGTATTAGAATTATTCTTCTCTTCATTTTTTACAACCTCTTGCTGAATCTGTAAAACTTGTCCATTAAGGCATAAGTTTATTTTCTTTATCTCTACATAAATCTTATTCTTAAGCAATTGAATGTTATCTAATTTAAATCCTAATTTTATTGGTAGCTTTGTCAAAAGCTTAGGTATATTTAAATTTACAACGCCTTTTTCGGCAGTAATACCTAAATCCTTCACAGTTTTAATCAACTTACTTAATATCAAATTCAGAAGCCACTTAAATACTGGTACTTTTGCTACTTGCACTTTTTCAATAATAAAAGAAATACTTTCATCTCTTACGCTAAGAAGACTAAGTTCCACCATAAAAGAAATTTTTATAATTTTTTTATAGTTACCTTTTATGTATATATGCTTGTCAATATTTATAGCATCAATAGTTAGACCTGGTACCTTCAGAAAATCCTTTATTATGCTTTCTATATCCTCTGTACTTAAAGTAAAATTAACTTCACTTATATTCACTGTAACACCCCATTTGATTGAAAATTCAATACATAACTTAAGTATAGATTATTGAATCAATGAACTTAAATTGCCTTTTAAGTTAAATGTCTAAATATAAGTATACAATAAAAATTATTAATAGTGAATTTATATCCAAGATTTACATTAGTAATTTTTATGAATAAAATTAGACATTAAGTAAAAAAACACTATAATAATATTATGTAAACCAACTTGAAAGGAGATAGATGAATTATTATGAATAAACATAAGAAAAAGTTCATTATAATTCCTATAATTACTGCCCTTATTTCAATTATTGCCATACTCGCGGGAAATTTAAATAGCGATTTTAATAAATATAAGAATTATTCAGATTTTAATAAAGATATAGAGGCTGAAATTATAGATACGGTATACTTAACTAATGCCTCAAAGATTAAGGTGCTGCTAAAAGATGGCACAAGCTATAAAACAGACAATCCAAGAAGCGACAGTTTAAAAGAAGATTTACTTATTGAAGATATCAAGGTGGTTGAAGGTGCAGGTAATGATTTAATGGACATTTTACCTCCCGCTACTTTAGCCTTGTCAATGGTTGCCCTTCTAGTATTGTTTATGAAATCTGGAAGTATCCCATATAAAAAGTATACTTCCGTAGATGCTCTAGATGTGAATGAAGCTGAAAACTTCAAATATAATTTTAGCAGTGTAGCGGGTAATGAAGAAGCTAAAGAAAGCGTAAAAGATATAGTTGATTTTCTTAAAAAACCTGAAAAGTACGCCGCTTATGGCGCAAGAATGCCAAAAGGAATCATTCTCTACGGTGAACCTGGCACCGGTAAAACCCTATTAGCCAAAGCTGTAGCAGGAGAAGCAGGAGTTCCTTTCTATGCTATGTCTGGTTCAGATTTTGTGCAAGTATACGTAGGGGTTGGTGCTAGCAGAATAAGAAGCTTGTTTAAAAAAGCTAAGGCTAACGGTAAAGCTGTAATATTTATCGATGAAATTGATGCAATAGGTAAAAAAAGAGATTCAAACAAGGCTGGTGGAGGCTCTGATGAAAGAGACCAAACCTTAAATGCCCTACTAACTGAAATGTCTGGTTTTAATGACAGCGATGGTATAGTAGTAATAGCTGCTACTAATAGGTTAGATATGCTAGATTCTGCTCTACTAAGACCTGGTAGATTTGATAGACATATTGAAGTTACTCTTCCCGATGTAGCTGCAAGGGAGAAAATCTTAAACCTACACTTAAAAAACAAGCCTACTAAAGACTTAGATGTAAAACAGTGGGCTCAAAAAACCTCCTATTTCTCTGGAGCAAAGCTTGAGAGCTTAGTAAATGAAGCAGCTATATTAGCCTGCAAGGATGAAAGCAAATACATCCTTGAGGAGCATATGGATAAGGCCTTTTCCATTGTAGTAGCAGGTCATGAAAAAATTGATCGTTCATCCATCAAAGAAAAAGATAGAGAAATAACCGCCTATCATGAAGTAGGACATACAATAGTAAACATGTGCATGCTACCAGAAGATAAGGTCTCAAAGGTTACCATAATACCTAGCACCAAGGGAGCTGGTGGTTATACCTTAAGCATACCAGAAGATAATATGTATCATAATGAAGATTACCTAAAAAGAAGAATTATGGTACTTTTCGGTGGCAGAGCCGCTGAAGAAATCATATACGGCAAAGATTATGTTACTACAGGCGCCTACAATGATATACAGCAGGCAACTAGGATTGTAGCTAAAATGGTAACAGAATATGGTATGGGCAAAACTTTAGGACTATTAAGCTTAAACGAAATAAATAACTCCTTCAATGCTAGCTCTAATGAACTTTTAGATGAGTGCAAATCATTAACAGAAAAATTATACGAAGAAACAAAAACTTTATTAATTAAAGAAAGAAATAAACTTGAAAGTATTACTAGAGCTTTATTAGAGAAAGAAACTCTTTATTATGAAGATTTAATTAGCATGTAAATTCCCATTCTCTAGAAGAACGTCCATATAATTGTGTAAATTCAATTAGACAAGGTATGATTTATTTGGAAATTACTACAGGAATATATTCCCTGTAGTAATTTTTATTTTATTTGGGTATTACTAATACTGAGAAGGTATAACTGTTTGTGGTATTAGTATTTGCAAAATATCTAGTATTATACATACTTATAGCTAGATATAGAACCATCCTAAGAGAATCATCAGTTGGAAAACAAGATCTAACCTTTGTGAATTTTCTTAGTTGTCTATTGAATCCTTCTAGTGCATTTGTAGTATAAATTTATTCTCCTTATTTATGGGAGAAAATTAAAGTATGTTGATAAATTAGACCAATTGTTATTCCAAGACTGGATTTCTATAGGATATATAATTTTAATGTTTTTTTCACCAGGATCTTCATTTAAAAATTCCTGTCTATTTTCAATTCTATCCTGAAAACTATTGATTTTGGAGGATACCCATAATTCTGTTTATCTTTCCTTAAAAACAACTTTCTTTTTATTTTTATATCATTCATGTAATTATACTAATTCATTATATTATCTCCTTTCTTATTCTCTTTGCAAAATTAATATAATTAATAAATATAATTAAATATTATATATAATTTTATTTATTGGTTATTTTATACATTTGTCAATACGCTTCAATAAGTAAAATTATTTGTTTAAATACAAAAATCTAATTAAAATATTAAACAAGTATAATAGTGATATGATACTTCCAAAGTAAACAGTCTAATTAATTAAAATTAGATTATCTATTTTGGAGGTATTTTTTATAGGAAGAAAACCAAAGTATAGTAAAGAAGTAAAAATAAAAGCTTGTAAAGATTATCTTGAATTTAGTAAAAAATGCTCCTCTCATAATAAACAGTTCTTTTTATATAAACTGCTTACCATGAGAGGAGCATATCAATTTTATCCAAAACTATTCTATTTTTCAGCTACTTTCTGATCTAAAGCTGCAGTAATAAGAAGTCCTCCTAATAGTCCTCCAATATGCCCAGCATTGTCAATGTTACTAGTGGAAAAACCTATTACCAAATTGATTACTAGTACTTGAAATATACTTTGCAAGAAGCTTTTTCTTATAGTGTCTTTTCTTTTTAAGGCAAATACAATGCAGGCCCCCATTAATCCAAAGATAGCTCCGGAAGCTCCCACAGAAAGGGAGGATGCTTTTAAAAAGAAATAACTAAATAAAGACCCTACCAAGCCTGAACATATATAAATGACACCGAATTTAAATTTGCCATAGGCTTTTTCTATTATATTCCCTAACAACCATAAAGCATACATATTCATTACTAGATGTAACAATCCCCCATGTAAAAACATAGCACTAATTAATCTATGATATTCTCCTAAATCAATTAGGGGCTTGAGTATGGCACCAAATTTAATCAATACCTGTATGTCAATATCTAATAAACTTTTTGAAACTGTAGCTGTAATAATAAACATTATAACATTAATTGCTATAAGTAAATTGGTAATTGTAAGAAAAGAGTCCTTAGGTTTGACTTGTATTCTTTTTTGGTTTTCTACATAGGCAAGAACTCCTTGAAGACTGTTAGTATATCCTATTTGCTGAATAATGCTTAAGTCTTTCATATCAATTTGAATCACTGCGGAAGCTACTAAAAAGTCGCTGTTTATGGCAGTTTCATCTCTATTTATAACTGTATCCTTAGCAGAAGATAAAACAGTGATGGTAATACCGATACCCCTATTTCCAACATAGGACTTACTAATATGCTTTTCTAGTAGCTCCTTAGTGAGCTCATAATCTTCTCTATTAGTAACTACCATTATTTCATCTAGCTGTCCTATGCTGCCCTGGATCATCCAGATAGTTTGCTTTTGCTTGTTTTCTCCCAGCTCATAAACCCCAAATTGGCCTGAGGATAAAAAATAATTTATTAGATCTCTTTGAAATTTCTCCTTCAAAATATCACACCTTTTTATACTACTTCTAAGCAATAAGAGCAAGAGATCCAGCAGAGCTGAATCTCTTAAATATTAATTTATATTATATTCTAACGATGATTTTCCATCATATCAAGCAATTCAGAGAATCTTTTAATAGTATCTTCTAATGGCTTAGGGGTAGTCATATCAACTCCAGCCTTTTTCAATATGTTAATTGGATAATCGCTGCCGCCAGCCTTTAAAAAGCCTTTGTATTTTTCAACCGCTTCTTCTCCATTCTCTAAAATAGCTCTAGCAAAGGAGCTTGCTGCCGCGTAACCAGTAGCATATTGATAAACATAAAAATCAGAATAGAAGTGTGGAATTCTAGCCCATTCCATATCTATTTCCTCATCCACTACCATGCTAGGTCCAAAGTATTTTACATTAAGATCGTGCCAAATGCTGCAAAGTTCATCAGCGGTAAGTGGTTTTCCTTCTTCAATGCTTTCATGAGCTATCAATTCAAATTCTGCAAACATTAGCTGTCTAAATACTGTAGTTCTGATTTGCTCCAACTCTTGATTTATCAAGTAAAGCTTTTTCTTTTCATCAGTTTCTTTATCTATCAAATGATGTATAAGCAAGGCTTCGTTAGTAGTTGAAGCTACTTCAGCACAGAATAAAGTATAATCTGCATAAATATATGGTTGATTCTTTCTTGAATAATAGGAATGAATTGAATGTCCCATTTCATGAGCTAATGTAGAAACATCGTTAAGCTCATAATTATAGTTTAATAGCACATAAGGCATAGTATCATAAGATCCCCAAGAATAAGCTCCACCTCTTTTACCCTTGTTTTCATACTTATCTATCCAACCACTATTTACACCTTCATCAAAGATAGATAAATATTCCTCTCCTAGAGGCTTAAGTCCTTCCTTAACTATTTCTACCGCCTCATCAAACTCTATATGCTGCTTTTCAATTTCTATTAGTGGAGCATATAAATCATACATATGAATTTCATCTAATCCTAAAAGCTTTTTCTTTATATCTACATATCTATGTAATACAGAAAGATTTTTATTAATAGTATCTATAGCATTATGATATACTTCTACAGGAATATCATTAGGCTTTAAAGAGCTTTCTAATGCAGAATTATACTTTCTTACCTTAGAATCAAAAATAAAGTTCTTTATAGAGGAAGTTAAGGAAACTGCAAAGGTATTTTTATATTTTCCATAAGTATTAAATAGGGCCTTAAAGGCTGCTTCTCTAACCTTTCTGTCCTTGCTTTTAATAAAGCTTCCGTAATTTACCTCTGTAAGCTCCACATCATTTCCTTCTTCATCCTTTATAACAGGAAAGGTCATATCTGCATTAGTAAGAATGCTATAAATATTATCAGGAGCATCTAAGCAATCTGATACTTTAGCCAATAATTCCTCTTCCGCCTTGCTTAAAGTATGAGGCTTAGCCTTTAAAATATCCTTAAGCATAAAATCATAGAGCTTTAGCTTTTCATTTTCTTCTAAGGCCTTTTCTATAGTTCCCTCAGGTAATGCTAAAATTTCAGGTACAAAAAAAGCTTGATATCCTCTAAGTTCAGACAAATAAGTATCTATTCTGTCCTTCAACCCTTGATACTTAGTGTTGCTAGTATCTTCATCATATTTTAAGTGAGCATAAATAAATAACTTTTCTGCCCTTCTAGAAATCTTTTCGTTAAGTGTAAGATACTCTAATAGTAAATCAGCCTCTCCTAATTTACCAGCATATTCTTTAAGCTTTGGTGCTTCCTGCTTTAAACCTTCAAAATCTTTTTCCCAAAGATCATCTGAGCTATACATCTTGCTTAAATCCCATTTATCCTTAGCATCGATTTCTGCTCTAGTTTTAGTCTTTTTTGCTTCTGCCATATAAATTCTCCCTTCATTACTATATTTCTTCTTTGTATTCCTCTTCTTTGCCTTCTATAGCTTTAAAAGTACTTTCCAATTCACTCCTTATTAATGTACACAATAGAGAAATTTTTGATTCCATTTCCGAATAATCATCAATGAATTTGAATTTTACAAGCCAAGTAGGATTATATTCATCTTCATCAAAAGTAATTTCAAAACCATGTTTTTTAAAATTCTCCTCAGAAAAATTATCATATATGGCGGAATATTCCCAATCCTCCACATCTCTACCTGTATCAAAGGTAATATGTACAATACCTTCTTCACAAAAAGCTCTAGTAATATACTCAGCGCCCTCTTCTACCTTATAGCTGCCTACTTCTTTTGTAAGCATACCACTTTCTTTATCTCTTTCCATTAGTACAATGGATGAAAAATCCAAATTAAATCAACTCCTTAATCTATATTTATAATCTAATGAATATATTATAATAAAAATTTCTATATAAATATCTAATAAAATTTCTTCAATTTTACTAGGAGGTTCTTATGAATTTCTTTAATAAAAAAACTGCATTTATAGCTATTTTTATTATTATTATAATTTCAGCTGCTTATTATAACTATAATACTTATCAGAATAAAGATATTTCATACGTTATAGAGCAAAAGCTTACTAAAGGAGTATTTAATAAATATAAGTTAAGTTCCATTACTTCCACAGAGGTAACCTATTCCGATGATATCTTAGCCATAGTATCTGTAACTGGAATATCAAAGAATCATAAGGGCAGCTCAGCTACCTATAAAATATTGCTAGAAAAGCGTAGCAATGGCACTTGGAAGGTAAAGGAGGTTTATAAAGTTAAATAATTTTTTCTTTCTTTTGCTGGCAACTTTTACATACACCTTTAATATGAATTTCATGCTCCATCATAGTAAAGCCCGTTTTGCTTTTAATTATCTCTTCTAACATTTGAATAGGACATTCTAATTCAATTGACCTATGACACATATTACACTCTATAGTATGGTTATGATGGTCTTTTTTAATAGAATAACTGTACTTTCGATCACCAAGATCAAATTTTTCTACAATAGCTTTTTCTTCAAAAACTTCAAGGGTTCTATAAACCGTAGAAAGATTGATACCATAATTTCTTTCACAGCATTTTTCGTAAATATAATCAGCGCTGACAGCAGTATCTGCCTCTTTCAGTATCTGTAAAATAACCTTTCTAGCAAAGGTTACTTTAAGCTTATTATTTTTTAAAAGCTCTGTATCTATCATCCTATCTCACCTTCAATTATTCCTTTAGAACATTATAACACAAATAAATATAGCTTTACAAAAACTATCTATAAAAAGCTATTCTCTTATTCCAGTAGCTAAAGTAAGGCTTTTTCACTATTATAAAAACTTAACCCAAAAAGCAAAAAGTAGGTAATAGACTGTACTAACAGCCTTTTTACCTAAAAAACATCATTTTTATTCCTAAGAATATTAGCATAATTCCCCCTATATAATCGGCATACCTTGCTACTATGGATATTTTCTTTAAGTGTTTTGCAATAATAAAGGCAAGAAAAGACATTGTTGAAGTAACTACTCCAATCACTATAGTATATATTAAAATTAAAGAAAAGCTCTCTACTATACCTAAAGCAGTAAAACCTACCACTAAAGCATCTATGCTTACGGAAGCTCCTAATATTATGTACATTTTGGGAGAAAATAAAATACATTGCTCCTTATGCTCCATTCCATCATTAATCATAATTACACCTACAAGAGCAATTATAACTCCCCCAATCACTTCTGGCAGACTACTTATATAATTAACAAAATAATATCCAGCTATACTTCCTATAAAGGCAAAAAGAAACTGAAAAAAACCAAAAGAACCGGTAAAAATTAATTTACTTTTATATTTTATTTCTGGATTTAATCCAATGCTCAATGCTACACCAAAGGCATCTAAGGATAAAGCCAAAGCAATTATAAGCAAACTCCACAAATCCAACGATAACACAACCTTTCAAAAGAGCTTAAATTTAAGTTCATTACTTATAGCCTCAATTTTTTTCATAATAAATTTATATGCAATTAGCTATTTTTTAAGAATTCTCCTTTTGACTTTCTTTTCTCAAAAAATTAGAACAACACATTTAATTAAATGTGATATACAAAAGCCTTTTTTTTATCCTTATACTATACATTTTGATTTTTTTATGTATAATATTTAGTGTGTTATAAAGTATTACTCTCGGAGGTAAAAAAAGTATGAAACGATGTATTATTGCACAATCCGGCGGTCCTACTGCAGTAATTAATGCTAGTGTAGCCGGTCTTTTAATTGAAAATAAACTCAAGGGATATTATGACGAAGTATTTGGTGGTATAAACGGAATTGAGGGTATATTAAACGAAAACTTTGTAAATCTTTCTCTTATGACTGAAGAAGATATAATTAGATTTAAATACACACCTTCTTCAGGATTAGGTTCATGCAGATATAAGCTTAAGGATCCTACAGTATCTACTGATGAATACAAAAAACTCTTTGAGATATTGGACAAGCATCAGATAGATACCTTCTTTTATGTAGGCGGAAACGACTCTATGGATACAGTAAACAAATTAAGCCAATATGCAAAAGATAATTCTATAAATAAGAGAATTATTGGTATTCCAAAAACTATTGATAATGATCTACCCATTACAGACCACTGCCCTGGTTACGGTAGCGCAGCAAGACTTATTGCAACAACAACTTTAGAAACATACTTAGATTCTACAGTGTACATTAACAATGGTATCTTTATATTAGAAACTATGGGCAGAGACACCGGTTGGCTAGCAGCTAGCGCCGCCCTTGCTAAATTAAATGGTAAACCTGTAGCAGATTTTATATATCTTCCTGAGGTACCCTTTGATGAAGAAAAGTTCCTTAAGGATACAGAAAGAGTTTTCAAAGAAAAAAATCATGTTTATATTGTAGTTTCAGAAGGTATTAAAAACTCAGAAGGAAAATATATTTCAGAAATTCAACCTTTAGGTGACCATGATAACTTTGCTCATGCACAGTTAGGTGGTGTAGCTGGATATCTAAAATCCTTAATTGTTAATGCTGGTATAACTTCCAGAGTAAAAACCCTTGAATTAGGTGTTATGCAACGTTGCGGTATGCATATAGCTTCTAATGTTGATATAGAGGAAGCAGCAGAAGCTGGAAAGGCTGCTTTAAACTATGCTAATGAAGGCCATAGTGGTTACATGGTTGGAATAAAGAGAACTTCAAATGACCCTTATAGCAGTGAAATGTTCCTTATAAAGGCATCTGAGGTTTGTAACAAAACAAAATACTTCCCTGTAGACTGGATTAATAAAGAACATAACTTTGTTTTACCAGAAGCTGAAAATTATATTGAGCCTCTGCTTCATGGTCCTAATAAGGAAGATTCTATACCTAATTATTACAAAATAAAAAAGTAACTACTTAAGATTAATAAACTGAAAAAAGGCTTTTCTCTAGCTATGCTGAATAAAAGCCTTTTCATATTTTTAGTAATGTCTTATCATCCGCTTTAGCTCATAAACCAATCTGTCCACTTCATTTTTAGTGTTATACAAACCAAAGCTTACTCTCACCATACCTGGTTTTTTATGATCTGGTAAATATCTATAATGCTCTATTTCGCTTGGAGTCAATTTTAATAATCTCTGTACATAGGGCTGTGCACAGAAGCAACCACTTCTCACTCCAATAGCACTTTCTTCAGAAAGTACTTTTGCTATCTCACTATGAGGTATACCTTCAACAATAAAAGGAATTATTCCAACTCTCTCTACGCATCCATGATAACAACCAAACAAGTGAATAAAGGGTAATTTCTTTAACCTATTTACTGCATAATTCATTAATTCCTTTTCATTTTTTTGAATCTTGTCCATTCCTATTTTAGTTAGTTCTTCAATGGCTGCTACTAGAGCTACCACTCCAATAATGTTAGGGCTGCCTGCCTCCTCCTTAAAAGGAGGGTCATCCCAATCAACGCTATAACGTGTCACTACCTTTACCGTGCCGCCGCCCTTATATTCTGGAGTCCCTTTTTCAAAAAATTTCTTCGGTCCAACAATAGCTCCAATACCAAAGGGTGCATACATTTTATGAGCTGAAAATACCACAAAGTCTATGTGTTCAGCACAATGGTCTGGTTTCATATTAATAGGCGCATGAGGAATTAATTGAGCAGCATCCACTATTATCTTAGCTCCATACATATGAGCTAAATAGGCTATTTTATGGATATCATTGACGTATCCTGTAACATTAGAAGCCCCTGTTACCGTTACATACTTAACTCTACCCCTATATCTCCTTAGCTTCTGTTCCAAATCCCATAGGCATAATCTACCCTGTTCATCAATTTCTACATAGTCTACCTTACATTTGTCACGCCAAGGCAAATCATTAGAATGATGCTCCATCCAAGTAGAAAGAACCACCCAATTACTATCTTCAATTAATCTATAGGATAATTTATTTAATCCTTCCGTAGCATTCTTTACAAATATAACTGTATTATTTTTCTCTTCTGCTCCAAGAAATTTTAAAACTTTATATCTAGCTTCTTCATATACTTTAGATGACACTTGAGATTTATATCCAGCACCTCTATGAATGGAAGAATACCAGGGAGAGAATTTAACAATGGAATCAATAACAGAAACAAAAGGAGGTGTAGTAGCAGCATTATCAAAGTTAATATATTTTAACTTTCCTTTTCTAACAGGTACTTCCTTATTTAATCCTACTATAAGTTTTCTATATTTTTCATTTAAATGTGCAGAACTCATTACACTCCACCTCTTAATCATTTTATTAAGTTGTGGCTATAATGTGATACTTCATTTACCTATATTAATAAATTTATTTAATTGTTATCAGTCAACAATTTTTGCTTTTTACATACTATGTTAATGTAGGTTTCAAATTGCATTTTTAAAATTCAAAGGAGTGAATGCCTTGTTTTACTGTCCTTATGAAAATCATATGCGTAAAAGCCCTACATCCTTTCCAAAATCCCATTATAGACTATTACATGCTTCCCCTGGAACTGGCCCTGTAGATGTCCATATAAACGGTAAAGTTGTAGCTAGAAATTTAAGATACTTAAACTTTACAAACTATTTTTCAGTTCCTAGTGGTATATATACTGTAAGAGTATATCCTACTGGAAAAACAAGTGGCCCCTTAATAGATACTAAACTTCAATTAGTTCCTGGCTCTATTTATACCATAGCTGCCATAGGAGACCCAGAAAACGTTGGAATACAACCTATTTCTGAACCATTACCTGGTCCTACAGCAAGATACTCTATGGTCCGATTCGCCCATTTAGCTCCTGGAACACCGGAGCTTAACATCATTCTTCCAGATGGTAAAAAGCTTTTCTCTAATGTAAGCTATAAAGAGGTTACTGAATACATCCAGCTAGCTCCCGGTAATTATGGTATCGAAGCCATAACCACTTCTAATAATAAGCGCATATTGATAGTTCCTCGAATCAATCTTCAAGGGGATAAAATTTATACTATCTATGCGGTAGGTAAGCTAAATGGTAATCCACCTTTACAAGTACTTATACCTCTTGATGGATCTACTTATTTAAGGTAATTGTAATAGTTCTTAAAAATTAACAATCCTGCTTAAAATTTAGTAAACTAAGTTTATGTAAAATAAAAAGGTGTCTATGGATAGTGATTTTACTTTTCACTTATTCATAGACACCTTTTTATATTAGTAAAAGTTAAACTATCTTATTTAAGTTTTGCTATTAAAAACATTGTTTTCATCCCTAAAGATGTAAACTTTTCTTCATATTCCGTTACTATATTCTGCTCAAAACCGCTATTGTGTAAATCATAGGTTATATACTTTATTTCAAAACCACTTTCTTCAAAATAAACTATAGAATCGGAAAATAAACCTTGGTCATCGGTTTTAAACCAAATTTCTGAAGAAGGCTTCAGAAAGCTCTTATAAATTCGTAAAAAATTACTATGAGTTAATCTTCTTTTATTGTGCCTTAACTTAGGCCAGGGATTGCAAAAATTAATGTATATTTTTGATATTTCATCCTTATCAAAAACATCTCCTATCCAATTTATGTTCATAGGAATTATTTTTACATTATCCAACTCTTTCTCTACAACTTTTCTAACAGCATATACTAAAACTTCATCCTTTAGATCTATTCCAATATAATTTATGTCTCTATTTTCATCTGCCTTTGTAGAAATGAAACGTCCTCTCCCACAACCTAATTCTAAATGAATTGGATTAGAGTTATTGAATACTTCTTGCCACTTACCTTTAAACTGCTTAGGTTCTATAATTACACATGGACTTTGCTCCATTTCTGGTCTTGCCCACCATTTTTTTCTTAGTCTCATACTTCATCCTCCATCTAATTTAATCTCTTAAGTTCCTGCCAGTTAAATTTAAAAATACAGTTTCTAAGTCAGGAACCTTGCTTTGAATATTATTAATTTTTATATTTCTTTTCATTAAATAATCCAATATATTATTTAAGTTATTTTGCTTTTTCCATGAACTAATTCCAATATTATTACCCTTTATACTAGTTGCAATAACTCCTGGAATAGCTTTCATTTCATCTTGATTAATCTCTCTTGTAGAGGAAACAGTTATCAAGAAGTTACTTACCTCTGTAATTGTGGATGTTAGCTCTTCCTTTCTTCCTTCTGCTATAAGCTTACCATGATCTATAATTCCTATTCGGCTACATATTTCCTCAACTTCATCCATATAATGACTGGTATAAATTATTGTACATCCCATTGAATTTAACTGCTTTACTGACTGCAATATGTGATTTCTTGATTGAGGATCTATGCCTACAGTAGGTTCGTCCATAATTATAAGTCGTGGTCTATGAGCTATAGCGCAGGCTATATTCAACCTTCTCTTCATTCCTCCCGAATACCTTTTAGGAAATTCCTTAGCTTTTTGTGTTAAACCTACAAAATCTAAGGCTTGAACAACAGCTTCCTTTAATTTTCTTCCCTTCAAACCATAGAGGCTAGCAAAAAAACTAACATTTTCGAAAGCTGTTAAATCTTCATAGATTGCCAAGTCTTGAGGTACTATCCCAATATTTCTTTTTATATTAGAAAAGTCTTTATCAATATCCTTGTCAAAGATTCGAACACTACCGCCGTCCTTCTCTAACAATCCACTAATAATATTTATGGTAGTGCTCTTCCCAGCACCATTGGGTCCTAGCAATCCATATATCTCACCTTCATATATAGATAAGCTGAGATTATTTACAGCGGTTACTTGCTTAAACTTTTTTCTTAATCCTTCTATACTTACAATTTTCAATATAAACCATCCTCTATATAAAATATCTTATATTATCAGTTTTCCAATATTTCTTAGTAGTTTATAAATCAAATTTGAAGGTATTCCAACTATATAATCAAATAGTGGAGTTACTAAAAATAAAATCAAAATTAGTATTTGATATTGTTGAATTTTATACTTATATTTAGTAAATCTAGAAGGAAATAAATCCTCAAGGATATGAAATCCATCTAAAGAAGGTATAGGTATTAAGTTAAATATACATAGCATAATATTATATTTAATTATAAATTGCATCATATAATAGATAACTACAGCTAATTTCACATTAGAAATATTAATTAATGCATACTTTTCATATAGTAATAAAATAGGAGTAAAAATTACTGCCACAATAAGATTTGAAATAGGTCCTGCTATAGACACTTTTAAATCATCCTTATAGTAATTTTTATATGCATAAGGATTAGTTTGTACTGGTTTTGCCCACCCAAAACCTGCAATAAGAATCATAATAAATCCCAAAGGATCGATGTGAGCTAAAGGATTAAATGTAAGCCTTCCTTGGAATCTTGGAGTTTTGTCCCCTAATTTATCAGCCATATAAGCATGAGCAAATTCATGAATAGTAAAGCCTATTAATAAGGCCGGTAAAACTAATAGTATATTCAACACTTTACTTCGTAATAAATCCATTATTTATCATTTCTCCTCACTATTTTTTAAGTCTTTAAATTCCTTTTTGATAAGGTAATTATCATTAATTACAAATATTCCTTCATTATAAACACCCACTAGCTTCCCTTTATACTTTAAAGATCTTTTTTCCATTAGGTTAATGAACTCCTTTGACTGAGGATTATCTATATATATCTTCCCTTGGCTGTTCACATAGATATTATCAATGCTATTGAACATTCCTACTTCTATAGGTTTCCAGCTACTTTTTTCATCAAAAAGATTTCTATAATATATGTAACTGATAGATCTACCTTCTCCCTCTGCTATATAAATATTTCCATACTTATCTATATTAATAACCTTTCCTTTTAAATTATCTAAACTTATTTCTTTTTTACTACCAGTAACATAATACTTACCACTTTTTTTATCTTCATATAATACCTTATCATCCTGACCTGTATACTTAATATATCCAATACTATTAGTTACTGTGGCAAGTTTATTAACTTCATCCCCTACTAAATATAGCTCATTCTTATTATCAGCATAAGCTATATTTACCACCAAATCACTATCTCCAATAAAATCCAAGTCTTCTATTAATATATTGTTACCAAGCCAACTTAAGTCTTTAATATCTTCTCTAATTTCCAAATCTGCATCGTAGGCTATTAATTTTAAACTACTTCCTCCCTCCGCCTGGCTTTGCTGCGCCACTACTATTTTGTTTTTATTAGGATGCCACTTATAAATATTAATCACATTGTTACTGCCAAATTCTAATTTTTTTCTTATTCCCATTTGTGCATTTATTACAAATAAACTATAATTATTATAGTAAGCACTAAATTCCCCATTATAGGAACTTTTAATTTCATCTACGCTATCAGGTACAAGAACTTTAGGAACACTATCTTCTTTTGTCTGTAATTTTATATCTTCTGAGCTAAAAGCCTGTAAAGACTTTAATTTATAATTATTTAAAAAAACTAAAAAACTTAGTTGAAGCACTACCGCTACTATTATAAATACAAAAAACTTTTTCCATAACTTCATAATTGCCTCCACAGCTATACTCTATCATTTGCTTATATATTATTATATCATCAATGCTTATAGCAATAAAAGTATTATTAGCTTTTTAGCAAGACCTTTACTATAAACCATTTTAATAATTAAACAACATATATTATTTAATAGTAATTATTTTTGACAAATATTGATTTTGGATATATAATTATTTTACTACTTTATAATAGGGATGGTGAATATGGACAACATTACTAACATTTTTAGGGAAAAGAACTTAAAATTAACTCCTCAACGTATTGCTGTTTATAAGTACTTAAAATCTACCTGTGAACATCCTTCCGCTGAGGTAATTTACAAGGCACTCCAGCCTTCGTATCCTACTATGAGCCTTGCTACAGTTTATAAATCCTTAAAAACTCTTGTAGAAGTAAAATTAATACAAGAAATCAATCTTGGAGAAGGCAATTTTAGATACGACGCAAAGGTTTGTCCTCATTCTCATGTACAATGTTTATCCTGCGGTAAGGTTGAAGATATTGAAGGCATATGCTTTGAAGATTTAAATTCTAAAATCGCTAGTCATACAAACTTTGAAATTTTATCAAATCAAGTATATTTTTATGGATTATGTAGCGATTGTAAAGAGCAAGATAAAAATGAATAAAGTGGCTAATAAAAAGGACTGCTTTTTAACAGTCCCTTTTTATTTTGTAGATTTATTTATAATTTCATCCCATTCCTTTCCCGTATATTTACCTTCCAAAATATTTATTACTGCAGACTCTAAATTAGGCTTAAACTGTTCAGGAAAGTTTTGCAAATAAAATATGCTGTCTGCATCTGCCTCTTCCATATGCTTAGCAATATCCTTATTAGGTGATGAAGTGATTTTTTTCTCATTAATATCCTTACTGCCTGTAATATACCCCATATCCGCTAATTTTTCTTGCATCTTTTCTTCATACATGAATCCTATTATATCATTGACCGCTTCTTCATTCTTTGTATTGGCAGGTATACACAAGAGCCCGCTACATATTACAGGACTTTTAATTTTTCTATCTGACATATTAAATTCTTTAACAATTTCAAGCTTTGAATCCTTAATACTTTTGGCAATAGATGAATCTGCTATCATTATCGGTATATCTCCATTAATTAAGCGATCTATAGTGCTATCAGTAGCTACCTCAAAGGTATCTTCATTTACATATCCTTCTTTAACATATTTATCAAGGATTTGAAATACAGGCTGTAACTGTAACTTTAAATAACCTTCCTTGCTAGAACCATAAGCCTGCTGAATCTTCTCCATATCTGCTACATTAGTAAAAATAAATGCTGCTGGTAACTGTTTAATCTCTATTTCTTCTGGTAACTTTACAGGTATCTTAGTTCCAGCAGCATTGAGCTTTTTTATTGTTTCTAGTAGCTCTTTACCATCCCTAGGTTCTTCAAGATTTGCTTTCTTTAAGCCCTCGGGATTATATATTATTTCAATAGAACTAGATATTAAGCCTAATCCAAAATGCTTATCTCCAATCCTTCCATAGCTTGAAATTATATTATAATACTTTTCATCTAATTTATTATTACTGCGTACTGGAGCCATATCACTTAATAGGCCTTTTTGACTTAAATTAATCATTTTTTCTCTAGAGATAATTAATAAATCAATTTTTCCCTGTATAAGATCCTCTTCCAGTTTATTATCAACTAATAAATTATTTAGAACCAGTTCTGTATCTTGATTTGCTTTATTGTATTCATCCAAAATTGATCTAACAATCTCTAAATTATCCTTATCTTTAATATCTATATATATATTAATTTTTTGTTTTTCCTCAGAAGCTTTTGTTTTCTTCCTACATCCAGTAATATTAACAATAAAAGCAATTATGGAAATTATGCATATTGCAGCCTTAAAAACCTTACCTTTCAACGTTCTCACCTCCATTAAACACAACTTTTCATTTTTAGTTTATGTAAATTAATTAAATATATAAACCAATCATATAATTTAATGGAGGTGTTTTTAATGAAGCTAAGGGTATTATTTCTAAAAAAAGTACATATTTTTTATTTCATTTTAGCAGTGTTATCCCTATTATTCCTTATATTATTCTTGAACTATGATAAAAAAACCGATGTATTTGCTATAGTAGATGAAAAAACTATAATAAAATCAGATTTAAATGGAGATGGTAAGGAAGAGATCTTATATATTAATAATGAAAATGATAAATACTATCTTCAGATTAGCTCTGATAATAAAAGTTATACACTAGTTCCTGATGATAAATTAGCTACTATGGGACAATATTATCCCTATTTTCCAATGAAAATTAATCTTATAGATGTAAATAGAGACAAAATTCCCGAAATTTTTGTCCAATCTATGGAAAAAGGGCAATGCATTCAACATATATTCTATTGGAATGGCTCCGAATTCATCGATAGTTTCTGCTCATCTAATAATATAATCGGTGTTATAGACAGTAAAAGTAACAGAACACCAAAAATAGTTTCTGGAAACTATAATAATAACTCTATAAGCCTTGCTTATTATATGCATTTAAATGGCAATGTTGAAAAGATTACTGCTAGTGATGACCTACCAGGAAAAGAAGCAGTGTCCGGATTTATTAATTATATTCATTCACTTCCTGGCGGTGAAGCTTACAAACCTAATAATGTATTCTCTCCTAATATCAGTGTAAAGGATTTGAACATAATTAGTAAAATGGCTGTAGAAAATAAAATTTATAAATTTACAGATGCTTATTTTGTAGATACTAAATTTAATTCTAATGGTATAGCCTCAGAATATAAATGGATTATTAACTTTAAAGCTTCACCTATATCCGCTAGTAGCAATAGTGAAAGAAAATCTATAATTTTATATTTAAGAAAAACAACAGAAGCAAATAACCCCTTTAAAATTGCATCTATAGAAGAAAAGAAATAATTTTTTAATAAAAAAACAAAGGGGACCGTTTTACGGTCCCAAGGGGGATGGGGGGTTTAGCATCAAATGAAAGGTTTGCCTTTCATCTTCAGCTATTGGAGATTAACTCTCCGTTTTACATTTAATATCTTTTCCCGTTTTAAAAAAAATATACACTTTCTATTAAATTTTATTATTTGATTGAAATTATATATTTAAAGTTATACAATATAACTAATTACATTTTTTATTAATGTATGAATTATTTTCCATTTATTCTAAGGGGGTAATTTATGTTTTCGGTTAAGGAGAGCAAAAATATGACCAGGATAGACAGTCTTATAGGAGAACAGTGCAAAGTAGTTGGTGATTTAAGCGGTAAAGGATTACTTAAGATTGATGGCTCTATTGAAGGTAATATTACCTGGGATGACGATGTAATACTAGGAGTATTATCAACTATAAACGGTAATCTCACATGTAAAAATGCAATAGTAGCAGGTAAGATTCATGGTAATGTAGTTTGTAACGGCAGCTTATCTGTAGAAGGTTCAGGAAAAATAGTTGGCGACATAACTATTGAAACACTATCTGTTAAAGAAGGCGGCATTATAAATGGAAACTGTTCCGTAGTAAAAAAAGAAAATCACTATGAAACACTAGAGGATTAGTACATATTTTAAAAGAAAAGAAGAGCAAATGCTACATATTGCATCTGCTCTTTTTCCTTAGTTAATCACTTTACTTCTTTCATATATTATAGATAAAAATATAGAGCTATATAGCTCCACTATTCATCTATAATCAATAAAAGGTACCTTTTATAATTTTACCTATAGCATATAATTGTACTACCATCTCTATTAATTCTGCTCTTTCCGGTGTAACTAATGGCCGTAAGGCCCAAAGTATTTCAACTCCCCTGTCCCCTTTAATAGGAACATCTTTATAATCTCCATCTTCTCTAGCAGAAGAAGTAAAATTGTTTAGTATTCCAGCCAAGCTGCCTAAGTTGCCTAAGTTTCCCAATATGCCCTGCAAGCCTCCAGACCCTAATAAATTACCTAAGTTATTTAATAAACCTTGGCTAGATTCATCTCCTGTTAAGGATCCTAAACTTTCTAGAATTCCTTGTCCTCCTTGATTTGAGTTCCCAAAAGCCCCCAATAAAGAACCTAATTGATTTAAATCTACATTTCCAAGCATTGATGCTATTTGACTAAAATCTATTCCATTAAAATTAAAGTTTTGAGAATCATTTTTTTCTATATCATCATCATTTTTTCTACTTTTCCTCTTACTAAACCTTTCCCCTTCTCTGCTACTACTGTGATCTCCATCTCTTACCTTATATTCATTAAAGCTACCGGAATGTAATGAACTCTCATTATCTTCTTCGTATACATCTACATCAATTACTTTTCTTTTTTTTCCCACGTTGCCACCTCCATCAATTTGTATGATAAATGCTCTGGAAGCAACATACACTATATCTAGGGAGTAAAAAAATCCTCCCTAGCAACTAAAAACTTATGGTCACTGGCACAACTAGCTACACAATATTAAAAAAAATCCATATAACCCCATACTACCCTTAAACTCAGTACCCTTAACTTTTACTATAGATCTAATAAGCCTCCTTCTTCAACTCCAAGAGTATCTACATTTATAATATTTGTATTAGTATTTGGGGCTTGATTGCCACCGATACCTCTTAATAATAGGAGTGGCAGTAATAATAAAAGAAGTCCATTTCCATTTCTCCTTCTTCTTCTTTTTCCACCACCACCGATTAAAGAGTCAAAAAAATCATCGTCGCCCCCACATAAGCAGCATATTAGAACTATAGCTATTATTATTAGCAAAAGGTTATTGTTTAATAATCCATTGCCCACATCTACACGAGAACCTTTGCAATCCTTAACCACAATATCTTTTGCCGTTCCTGCCATAGTGTATATCACTTCCTTTCATGATAATCTTTTAACTTTAGTTTTATAGTATATATTATTCCTTTATAGTAATTTTGACACTAAAAGAAAACAGAATGGTTGAAACCACCCTGCTTCTTTCATCATTTTTTTTGATTTCTACTGGACGCTAAAAGCTGTATAAATGTTTGCAATAGCATGGCTTTATCTGCATTAATTAAGGTTCTCAAAGCCATTATTATATCCGCATTGGGAGCAGTACGTATTCCTCTCTCTTCTTGTTCCTCAATTAAATCTCCCGCTTCATTTATGGATTGAGCTAATTGATTTATATCTATACTATTTATTATTCCTGCTAAATTTGCTAGGTTAAATCCCCCTTGAGCATGATTACTTACTTGTGGACTTTCCTGCTCATATCTTTCCTGTCTACTTGATCTACTTCTTCTATGCCTAGACATGATTTTCCCCCTTACCTTTTATACTATTAAGCTCTTCCTCATCCCCTTTACTATTTCTTATCATTAGATTTTTTATCATCTTTGCATAGTAACAATAGGGCTACTACTGCCAAAATAAATAATCCATTGCCACCTAAAAAATTATTAAATTTCATTGGTCCAGCAAAAGGAACTAATCCTCCTCTAAGAGCTGGTAATGTACTATCTTTTCCTCCTGAGCAACGTTTTTTACTGCCTCCTTGATTCTTATTATCCTCTGTATTACCATAACTTAACCCAAGAATACTAGATGGTTTTCCAAAGCCAAAAACAATTATAGCTATCAACGCCCAAATAAGAAAATTATTAGTGCTCTTGGGAAGCTTGAATCTGCCAAGTTCCATATACTATCCTCCTTATAGTCTATGTTTTTCACTCTATTCAACACTTACTACTATTGCAGCTACACTCTTCATAATAATCATCATCACAGTTTTCATCTGATGTTCCAACATTTATAATATTAGTATTTACATTTCCCTGATTACCAGCTAAGCCATCTCCATTTCCTGCAAAAAGAAGAAACAGAAGGATTAGGAAAACAATTACTCCTTTACCTTTAGAAGACCCACTATGTTCCTTAGACTTGCAACAGGGGTTTACTACAAAACCGCCAAAGCTACTTCCTCCTCGGCACATGCATAACAATACAGCCAGAGCTATCCATATAAAAATACCGCTATTTAATACATCATTGCCTCCCTTATTTTTATCACAGCTCTTTCCTCCGCAAAAGCTTGAGGATAACTCTGATAATATGCCGCTCATCCATTTTCACTTCCTCCCCATTACTATTGCCGCTTCCGTATTCATAATATATACTATTCTTTCATTTATAAATTGACACTAAAAGTAAAAGGTTAGAAGTAAAAAAAGGAGTAGCCTCTTCCGAGACAACTCCTAAGCTCTAAGAAAAGTTGTATTTAACTTTCCATTGGTTCTGCAATGTTATTATTTGCTGATAAATCATCAAAAAGTTTATTAATTAGCTCTTCCTTACCTTCCCTTTTAGTAGAAGAGAAAAAGAATAATTCCTCATCTCTTACTTTAAGGGTTTCCTTAATTATTTTTTTATTTTTTTGCATTTCATTCCTAGAAATTTTATCAGCCTTTGTAGCAATAACCTGGATATCATATCCATGATATCTTATCCATTCTATCATCATTACATCATCTTCCGTAGGTTTATGTCTACTATCTACTAACAGTACTACTTTTTTTAATGTCTCCCTGCCAGTAAGATAATCCTCCATAAGTCTACCCCACTTTTCCTTTTCACCCTTAGACACTTTAGCATAACCGTATCCTGGTAAATCCACCAAATAGAAATCATCGTTTATTAAAAAGAAATTAATTAATCTAGTTTTACCAGGAGTATTACCAACCTTGGCTAAGGATTTTCTATTAGTTAAAGCATTTATTATTGATGATTTACCTACATTAGAACGTCCTACAAAAGCTACTTCTACCCTACCATCTTGGGGATATTGACTTCTACTGGCAGCGGATATTATAAATTCTGCCTTCTTAATTTCCATTATTTATTTTCCTCCATTAGTGCATTCTTTAATACATCATCTATTTTTGAGGCTAGTATAAACTTTACTTTTTTCTTTATACTATCTGGTATCTTCTCCATGTCCTTTTTATTAGCCTCAGGGATTATTACCGTATCAATACCAGCTCTGAAAGCGGCTAATGTTTTCTCTTTTAAACCTCCTATAGGCAATACTCTACCGGTTAAGGTTATTTCTCCAGTCATGGCTACATTATGTTTTACCTTTCTTTCCCCTAAAGCTGAAACCAGTGCTGTTACAAGAGTAACTCCAGCGGAAGGTCCATCCTTAGGTACCGCTCCTTCAGGAACATGAATATGTATATCTTTATCCTTATAAAAATCAGGATTTATGTTATATTCATTAGCATGCGCCCTCACATAGCTGTATGCAGCCCTGGCGGATTCCTGCATAACCTCTCCAAGCTTTCCTGTTAGCTCTAATTTTCCTGAACCCTCCATTATAGTTGCTTCTACTGGTAAGGTATCTCCACCATAAGCTGTCCAAGCCATTCCCATAACTACACCTATTTTATCTTCTTTATCTACTTTATCATAAGTATATATAGGACTTCCTAAATACTTCTTTAGATGGTTAACTGTTATATTAATGGATTTCTTTCCATTTTCAAGCATATCCGCTATGGATTTTCTTACTACAGCTCCAATTCTTCTTTCTAAGTCTCTTACTCCAGATTCCAGTGTATAACCCTCTATAATTGAAGAAATACAAGAATCAGAAATTGATATAACACCTTCTTCAACATTATGCTCCTTTAATACCTTAGGTATTAAATGTCTCTTAGCAATATGTAATTTCTCCTCATAGGTATAACCTGAAACCTCTATAACTTCCATTCTATCAAGCAAAGGTCTTGGTATAGTATCTAGAGTATTGGCAGTAGTAATAAACATTACATTAGACAAATCCATCTCTAATTCCAAATAATGATCTCTAAAGGTGCTATTTTGCTCTGGATCTAATACCTCTAACAATGCATCCGCTGGGTCTCCTCTAAAATCATTACTCATCTTATCAATTTCATCTAACAAAAATAAAGGATTCTTTGACTTAGCCTGTTTCATACCATATATTATTCTACCAGGTATTGCTCCTACATAAGTCTTTCTATGACCTCTTATTTCAGCTTCATCCCTTACTCCACCAAGAGACATTCTCACAAAGTTTCTGTTCAAAGCATGAGCTACAGAACGGGCAATAGAGGTCTTTCCTACTCCTGGAGGACCAACTAAGCATAGTATAGGTCCCTTTAATGATTTACTCATTTTTTTAACTGCTAGATACTCTATTATTCTATCCTTAACATCCTTCAAGCCATAATGTTCAGCTTCTAATATTTCTCTAGCCTTCTTTATATCATAATTGTCCTTAGTTTCTGTATTCCAAGGTAAATCCAAAACCCAATCAAGGTAAGTTCTTATAACATTACCTTCTGCAGAATATCCTCCCATATTGCCAAGCCTATCTAATTCATATAAGGCCTTTTCCTTTACAGCTTTAGGTAACTTTGCCTTATTGATTCTTTGTTTATATTTTTTTATCTCCTTTTGATCCTCATCATCTTCCCCTAATTCCTCTTGAATAGCCTTTAACTGCTCTCTTAAGTAGTACTCCTTTTGTACCTTATCAATTTTTTTCTTTACTCTAACTCCTATTTTTTTCTCCAAATTTAAGATTTCAATTTCATTGTTTATAATAACAAGTAACTTTTCAAGCCTTTCATTTACATCAATGGCCTCCAATAGTTCCTGCTTCTTTTCTTGTTTTAGCATTAAATAAGAGGAGACTATATCTGACAGCCTTCCTGGACTCTCTATATCATCTAAGGTAATAAGAACCTCACTAGGCATAGTTCCAGAAAGCTTTACATATTCATCGAAAGCCTCCTTAATTTTTCTAACTAGAGCTTCACACTTATGATCTTGAACGCACTCAGACTCCTGAAGCACCTCAACTTCCACTCTAAAAAATGGATCTTCTTGAATATAATTTACAATCTTAGCTCTACTTTTACCTTCAACTAATACTCTAACTGTATCTCCAGGCAACCTTAAAAGTTGCTTAATATTACACAAGGTACCTATTTCAAATATATCATCTTTATCCGGCTCTTCAATTTTCGCATCTTTCTGAGCTATAAGAAATATTTCCTGTCCATTTAACATAGCTTCTTCTAAAGCTTGTATGGACTTATCTCTACCAACATCGAAATGTAAAACCATATATGGAAATATTGTAAGTCCTCTTAAGGGTATAAGAGGTAACTCTCTATTTTCATTTTCCATAACCAACCTACCCCTCACTTTCTTCTACGCAAATTTTCAAGTGTATCCTAGCCATAAAGTAGGAATTTTACGGCTTTAATTATATTTAATATTAATTTCACTTAATAGTCAATAATATATAAGTAATAATCAATGTTGATTGCCTATTAGAAGCCTATAATTCAAAAGAAGCTCCAAATCCTTCTTTTAAGAATAAATAAGCTTGCGGTAGCGCAAGCTTATTTACAAATATGCAACTATAGCTATTAATTTATTTCTATTCTATAGAATATTAGGTTGTGCTGATTTTATTCCTACATTATTATCCTTTTCAATGCTAATTTCATTATCAGATTCATTATTTTCGAAGACAAAAGGTATTACTTCCTTTATATGACTTACCGCTATAATCTCAATGTCCTTAAATTCATTATGCCTATCTACCCAATTTTCTTTTGGTATAATAACTTTTTTTACTCCTGCCTTCCTAGCAGCAGCTATTTTAGCATTTATCCCGCCAACAGCCTTTACTTCTCCATGCAAGGATATTTCACCTGTCATAGCTATCTTATTGCTTATAGGCAACCTCTTAATTGCGCTGTAAATAGCACTGGTGATACTTATGCCAGCAGAAGGTCCATCTACTGGTACCCCACCTGGAAAGTTTATATGTATATCATATTCTTCACAATCTATATCAAATATATTTGTCAAAACCGTAAGTGCATTTTCTACAGAACATTTTGCATTGCTCTTTCTTATTATCTTTCTATCTATAGAATTAATTTGCTCCTCTTCTACAATACCAGTAACCTTTATTTTACCTTTGTTAAATTTTACTTTTTTAGCGGCAGCCTCTATCTCCATGATTGCTCCTATATTGGCCCCATATACAGCTAAACCATTAACATATCCAATCTTAGGCTTTTCTTTAATGCTTTTTTCAATTCTAGGTGTATAAGCTCCATTTTCTACAGCCCATTGAATATCATCTATATTTATAATCTTACGACCATCATTTAAAGCAACTCCTGCAGCTAATTGTACTAAGTTAACTGCTTCTCTTCCGTTGGTACAGTATTTTCCTATTAAATAAAGTGCCTTTTCCTCCACATCTAAATCTAATTTCTTAACAGCATTTTTTGCAATGATCATTATATCCTCACACTGCAAGGCCTTAAAAAATATTTCTATGCATCTTGAACGAATTGCAGGAGAAATTTCTTCTGGACTTCTAGTGGTAGCACCTATTAATCTAAAATCTGCAGGAAGACCATTTTCAAAAATCTCCTTTATATAAGGTGGTATGTTAGTATCTTCGGAACTGTAATAGGCGCTATCTAAAAATACTTTTCTATCCTCCAAAACCTTTAACAGCTTATTTAATACTATAGGTTGTAATTCTCCTATTTCATCTATAAATAAGATACCTCCATGTGCCTTTGTTACGGCACCAGGTTTGGGTTGAGGAATTCCTGCTATGCCTAGGGCTCCAGCTCCTTGATATATAGGATCATGTACAGAGCCTATAAGGGGATCCGCAATACCTCTCTCATCATACCTAATTGTGGTTGCATCTATCTCCACAAACTTACTATCCTTGGTAAAAGGTGATTCTGCTTGTTTTTTAGCATACTCCAACACCAATCGTGCTGCAGCAGTTTTCCCTACCCCCGGCGGACCATATATAATTACATGTTGAGGATTTTTTCCGCATAATGCAGATTTAAGAGCTTTTATCCCATCTTCCTGGCCTATAATTTCCTTATAGCTTGTAGGTCTACTTTTTTCAGTTAAGGGATCTGTTAAACTTAAAGCTCGCATTTTTCTCAGCTTTTCCATTTCTTTTTTATTTTCTTTATCTATTAGCACTTTATTTGAAGTCTGTCCTTTTAAGGCATTTAAAAAATATACCCCTGTAACTATGGTAAAAAAGAATTGAACAATAATTAAAATATTAATCATTTCCCCCTTAGGCTTTAAACTGAGGAGTAAAGCCTTATACCTTCCTTTCCATTTTACTTATAATTTTCTTATTTTGAACTTATATCTCTATTATTTACCATAGTTACGTTTTATATTCTTACCCATAAAAATTCAAGAGCATGGAAATCCATGCTCTTAAATTATGCTGTTTCAATGCCCTTTCGGCTCTTAGTTTTCTTAGATTTTATAGGTAATCTTTTTTGGCCTTCCGTTAATTCTACTTGAGGTTGTTTAGTGCTTAAGGTTTCCTTGGTTACTATTACTTTTGAAATCTGTTCATTAGAAGGTATTTCAAACATGATATCCTTCATCACATCTTCAATAATAGCCCTCAAACCTCTGGCTCCTGTGCTTCTCTCTAATGCTAATTCAGCAATTGCCTCTACTGCATCATCAGTAAACTCTAACTCTACATTATCCATTTCAAATAACTTTTTATATTGTTTTATTAGGGCATTTTTAGGTTGTGTTAGTATATTTACTAAAGCATTCTTATCTAAAGAATCTAAAGTAACTACAATAGGAATTCTTCCTATAAATTCAGGAATGAGACCGAACTTTAATAAATCTCCTGGTAAAATTTCCTTTAGCATTTTACCTATATCCTTATCGGCCTTAGTCTGAATTTCTGCCCCAAAACCTATAGAACTCTTTCTTGTTCTTTTTTCTATTATTTTCTCTATACCATCAAAAGCACCACCACAAATAAATAAAATATTAGTTGTATTTATTTGTATAAACTCTTGATGCGGATGCTTTCTACCTCCCTGTGGTGGTACAGAAGCTATAGTTCCTTCTAAAATCTTTAAAAGAGCCTGCTGTACTCCCTCTCCAGAAACATCCCTTGTTATAGACGGATTTTCAGATTTTCTTGCTATCTTGTCAATTTCGTCAATGTAAATTATACCTTTTTCTGCCCTTTCAATATCATAATCTGCATTTTGAATTAGCTTTAAAAGTATATTTTCTACGTCTTCACCAACATATCCTGCCTCAGTTAAAGTTGTAGCATCAGCAATGGCAAAGGGTACATTGAGAAATTTTGCCAAGGTTTGCGCAAGAAGGGTCTTTCCTGAACCAGTAGGTCCTAATAATAGAATATTACTTTTTTGTAATTCTACATCACCATCATTTTTGTTGCTGTTAATTCTCTTGTAATGATTATAAACTGCTACCGCCAAAGCCTTCTTAGCATCATCCTGTCCTATAACATATTGATCAAGATAGTTTTTTATCTCTACTGGCTTTGGTAATGTATTAACATCTAATTGAATATTGTCTTCAAATTCGTCTGCAATAATTTCTGAACATAATTCAATACATTCATCACAGATATAGACCCCTGGGCCTGCTATAAGTCTCCTAACCTGATCCTGATTTTTACCACAAAAGGAACACTTAAGTTGCTTTTTATCATCATATTTAACCATCTAAACACCTCGCTAATGGATATTGCGCCAAACATCCCCACAACTAATACGGAAGTATAATTATACTATTTGCTTTCATTTGATATATTATTCTTAGTTAATACTCTATCTATAAGGCCATATTCCATTGCTTCATTTGCTGTCATGAAATAATCTCTTTCAACATCTTGCTTTATCTTCTCCAATGGCTGGCCGGTTCTTTCGCTTAATATTTTATTTAAAGTATCCTTCATTCTTAAAATTCTTTTAGCATGAATATCTATATCAGTAGCCTGACCTTGGAATCCACCTAAAGGCTGATGTATCATAATCTCGCTATTAGGTAGAGCAAATCTCTTACCTTTAGCTCCTGCAGCCAACAAGAAAGCTCCCATAGAAGCAGCCATTCCTATACAAATAGTGCTAACATCAGGCTTAATATACTGCATTGTGTCATAAATAGCCATTCCAGAAGTTATAGATCCTCCTGGGCTGTTTATGTATAAATAAATATCCTTATCAGGATCTTCACTTTCTAAAAACAATAACTGAGCAACTACTAAACTTGCAGTTACATCGTTAACTTCATCACTAAGCATTATAATTCTGTCTTTTAACAATCTGGAGTAAATGTCGTAGGATCTTTCACCTCTATTAGTCTGTTCAACTACTACTGGTACTAAACTCATATAGCTCCCTCCTATTACCTAATATTCAATCTTTCTCTACAAATCTATCCTAATTAACTAAGGAATCTTTTGTGCTCAATATAAAGTATATGCTAGCATTACTATTTTGACCTTATATTTTTCAAATTATAATTGCCAGAAATTGTTCTGGCAATTATAATTCTAACTTTTTTATGCAACAGTCTTACAATTGTCAACTAGTAACTTTATTACCTTTTCGTTAGTAACATCTATCTTTAAGTATTGGCCTTGAACCTTTAGAAGGAAGTCTACAGTCTTTTCTATATCCTCTTGACCATACTGCTTAGCAATCTCTTCAGCCTTAGCCTTTAATTCTTCTTCTGTTACTTCAATTTTTTCAACCTTTGCTATTTCAGCAAGAACTAAGTCTGACTTAATTTTCTTAACAGCGCTTTCTCTCATGAATTCTCTCATCTTAGTTTCATTGCTACCAGTATATTGATAATATGTTTCTAAATCTAATCCTTGATACTTAAGTCTTGCTTCCATATCTTTTAACATACCATCAATTTCTTTATCTATCATAACTTCAGGAATATCAATTTTAGCATTATCGCAAGCAGCTAAAATAACTTCTTCTTCAAGTTCTCTCTTTGCTTTTTCTTCATTTGCTTTTTCCATCTTTGTCTTTATATCATTCTTTAATTCTTCTAATGTATCAAACTCTGAAACGTCCTTAGCAAGTTCATCGTCTAATGCAGGCAATTCTTTTACTTTAATTTCGTTAACAGTAACTTCGAAAACAGCAGCTTTACCATTTAAATCTTCTCTTCCATACTCTTCAGGGAAAGTAACCTTAACCTCTCTCTTTTCACCTACTGCTGCACCTATAAGCTGTTCTTCAAAATTGTCTATGAAGCTTTTTGATCCGATTTCCAATGAAAAGTTCTTTCCTTCTCCACCTTCAAAGGCAACTCCATCTATATAGCCTTTAAAATCGATAACAGCTATATCTCCATTTTCTACAGTGCCTTCAGCCTTTGTTTCTATTCTAGCATTTCTTTCCTGAATGGACTTTAATTGTTCCATCACGTCTTCATCTGTTACAGGATACTCAACCTTCTTAACTTCAAGTCCCTTATATTCTCCTAATTCTACTTCAGGCATTGTTACAACTTTTGCAGTATAAACTAAGTCTTTTCCTGAACCTATTTCTACTATATCGATTTCTGGATAATCTACAGGATGTATGTCGTGCTCTTCTAAAGCTTTAGGATATGTATCCTCAATACAAATATTTATTGCATCTTCATAAAATACACCTTCGCCATACATTTTAGTTATAAGGTTCATTGGAGCCTTACCTTTTCTGAAACCTGGAATGTTGTATTTGCTTTTATTCTTTTCATAAGCCTTCTTTAATGCTTCATTGAACTTTTCTGCTTCCACTGTCACTTCTAACTTTACAGTGTTTTTTTCAACTTTTTCGAATTTGATGTTCATCACGATTCTTCCTCCTAATTCCATAAAACCTTTTAAAAACTAGATTTTTTAACTAAGATATTATATCATATTTTAAAAATTTTAGGCAAATAAAATATAACATTTTTAAGCAATATTATACCTCTATATCGTATTTTCTTCAATCCTTAATAAATTTTTGCCATAAAGTGTTAATAATATTCCATATGACAAAAATAAGTTCACTATAAAATACTTTTCAACTAAATTACTCAACAAATTTTCCGTCACTACTTATGTATCTAACAACTCCATCTATATTAACTTTGAGTCCCTTTTCCTCTAAATTCTCAAAGTTTACCTCTTTACCGTAATAAGGTAATATTCTATCATGAGTTCCATTGTCTATATTTACCTTATACACCGTTAGTTTTGTATTAAAAAAAGGTAAATGTGATATATAAACAATGGTATCATTGTTTATAAACTTTGGAGAAGAGTGCCATATAAAATCTGGATGATACTGAAGTTGCTGAGCCTTAGGTATAACCTTTCCCTTTGTTGTAATATACTCTGGCTTTGTGATATTCTTTTTATTTCCTTCTAAATCTGCTACATATAAATCCTGATTTTCATCCAATATAACCACTTTGCTGCCATCTGGATTAATGTTAAAAGAAAAGATAGAATTATCTTCTGCTATCAAATTTTTAATAACCTTTTTATTATCAGATTCAGTATATATTATCTGATACGTTTTATTATTATCTAAGGTAAGCTTCATCACCTTATCTTCAACTATTGTTTCCTTCTTTTTAGTATCATCTATTTTATCTTTGTCTTTATTTTTCTTATCACTTGAATCTTTATTACTTAAATACCCACTTTCTTCCTGCTTTTTTTCTAACTCACTAACATGCTGTTTTTGCCACTTATTATAGGTAGATGTGAACAAAAAATATGCCCCGCCAATAACTAGACAAAGAACTATTATTACTCTCCTTCTCTTTCTTGCTCTCATCTTTTTTTCATATTCGCTGCTGAATATACTTGGCTTAGCCAAATCATTCTCCTCCTAACAACAATTAATATTCACCCTATCTATTTAAATGTACGATATAATTTAGCAAAAGTTTAATCCCCAACATATTATATCATTAATATTATAAATGAAAATATATTACTCATCAAATAATTTTAAGAAAAAAATAGTAGTAATTTACAAGGTTTCGCAAAGCCTAAATTTAGTATAATTTACTTTTCTAAAATATATTTTATGTAAAGTAATCTTATTCATTATTATTCAGCTAAATAAAATAAAAGATTCAGCTTATCTGAATCTTTTATTTTATAAATTCAATTTTTTCACAGTATGGCTGTAAAAAACTCTTCTTTATTTTTATTATAATTAATACTCTGACATTGCCTTAGGTTCCACAATTACACCAGACTTCTTAATTTTAACAGCCTTCAAATAGCACTTAAAAGTATCGATACAAGTGAAAGTAGGTACCCTATGCTCCGCTGCTTTACGCCTTACTTTGAAGCCCTTAGTTTCAATATTATTTCCTTTGGTAGGTGTGTTTAATACTATTTGAATCTTACCTTGAGAAATATAATCTATTACTTCTTCACCATTTAGAGCCTTGCATTTTATATCCTTACTTTCAAGATATTTAGCTGTACCTTCTGAACCATATATTTCAAACCCCATAGCTTCAACTTCTTTTATAAGCTCAAAGATTTCTGCCTTGTCAACCTCTTTTAAGGATACATAAATACTACCTTCTGTTAAGATCTTAGTACCTGCAGCAGTAAACCCTTTATATATGGCCTTTTCTAAATCTCCATCTACACCTAACACTTCCCCAGTAGACTTCATTTCCGGTCCTAAATACATATCAACATCTGCCAACTTTTCTCCAGAGAACACTGGAACTTTGACCGCATAAAGATTTCTTTTTTCTTTCAAGCCTGTTCCATATTCTAGGTCTTTTAATTTCTTTCCTAGCATTAATTGTACAGCTATAGATACCATTGGCACTCCAGCTACCTTACTTAAAATAGGTACGGTTCTGGAGGCCCTTGGGTTTACTTCTATTACATAGACCCTTTCCCCGTCAAAGACATATTGAATATTTATTAGACCTATTACCTTCAACTCTTTAGCAATTTTCAAGGTATACTCCTTTAATTTATTAATAACCTCGTCCTTTAAAGTAATGGAAGGATATACTGTTATGCTATCTCCGGAATGAACTCCTGTCCTTTCCACATGTTCCATTATACCTGGAATTAAAATATCTTCGCCATCACATAAAGCATCAACTTCTATTTCAGTACCTCTAATGTATTTGTCCATTAATATTACATGACCATTTTTTAATGATAGAGCTTCCTTCATATATCTTTCTAGAGAATTAGAATCATACACTACCTCCATTGCCCTACCACCTATTACATAGGATGGACGTACCACTACTGGATAGCCTAAATTCTCAGCCTTTTCTTTTGCTTCTTCTACTGAACTTACCGCCTCACCCTTAGGACTTGGAATGTTCAACTTCTCTAGTAGCAATCTAAACTTTTCTCTATCTTCTGCTAAGTCAATAGATTCAAAAGGAGTTCCTATTATTTTTACCCCTCTGCTATTAAGCTTTTCTGATAAATTAAGAGCGGTTTGACCACCAAATTGAACAATTACTCCCTCAGGCTTTTCCTTCTTAATAATATTCATAACATCATCTATATATAAAGGTTCAAAATATAATTTATCAGAAGTATCAAAATCTGTACTTACTGTCTCTGGATTATTATTTACTATTATAGCTTCATAACCAGCTTCCTTTAAAGCCCAAACCCCATGTACACAACAATAATCAAACTCTATACCTTGACCTATTCTTATAGGACCAGATCCAATTACTAGAATCTTCTTATTATCCGATACTAGCACTTCATCTTCTTCATCGTAGCAAGAATAGTAATAAGGGGTGTTAGCTTCAAATTCTCCACCGCAAGTATCTACCATCTTGTACACGGGGAAGATTTCCTTGTTGCTTCTTATTTTTTTCAAACCTTCATAATCTAAGCCTGTTAAATCACAAATTTCTTCGTCAGTAAATCCCATGGCTTGAGCATCATAAATAACTTGACTTTTTTCCTTATAATTAGCAAGACTTTTTTCCATATCAACAATATTTTTAATAGCCCTAATAAATAGAGGGTCTATCTTTGTATAATTGTGAAGGTTTTCCTCACTTTCTCCCCTTCTTAAAGCCTCTGCCAATACAAAAATTCTTTCATCATCTTGAGCTTCTAGCTTTTTAAGTAGTTCATCATTTTTGATTTCATGAAGCTTTTTATATCTTAATCCCTTTGGCATACCTTCTAGAGAACTAATAGCTTTCAAAAGTGCTCCTTCAAAGCTTCTGTTTATGGCCATAACCTCTCCTGTGGCCTTCATTTGAGTGCCTAGACTTCTTTCAGCAGTAGAAAACTTATCAAAAGGCCACTTTGGAATTTTAATAACCACATAGTCTATAGTAGGCTCAAAATATGCACTAGAAGCTCCTGTAACACTATTTGTAAGTTCGTCTAAACTATAGCCAATGGCAATTTTAGAGGCTATTTTAGCTATAGGATAGCCTGTAGCCTTTGAAGCTAAAGCACTGGAACGGCTTACTCTTGGATTAACCTCTATAACTACATAATTACTACTCTTAGGATCCAAGGCAAATTGGATATTGCAGCCTCCTTCAATTTCTAAGCTTCTTATTATATCAACGCAAGCATTTCTAAGCATTTGATATTCTTTATCCGTTAAAGTTTGAGTTGGAGCAACTACAATACTATCGCCGGTATGAATACCTACTGGATCTATATTCTCCATACTACATATAATAATGCAGTTGTCCTTTCCATCTCTCATAACCTCATACTCTATTTCCTTCCAACCAGCCACACTCTGTTCCAAAAGAATTTGGCCAATGGGGCTCATCTCTATACCTCTGCTGCAGATCTCTTTTAGTTCTTCCATATTTTCAGCTATACCACCACCAGTACCACCTAATGTATAGGCTGGACGGATTATTACGGGAAAACCAACCTTCTTAACAAAATCAAAACATTGCTCTAAATTAGTAGCTATTATACTTTGAGGAACTGGTTGTCCTATTTCCATCATTAAATCCTTAAAGGCTTCTCTATCCTCAGCCTTCTTTATAGATTCGCTGTTAATACCTAAAAGTCTTACATTATATTTATCTAATATGCCTTCTTTTTTTAACTGCATAGCTACATTTAAGGCAGTTTGACCTCCAAAGCCTGCTAAAATTCCTTGTGGTCTTTCCTTTTCCAATATGGCTACTATAGTTTCTAGGTTTATAGGTTCAATATATACCTTGTCTGCAATATTTGTATCTGTCATGATTGTAGCCGGATTGCTGTTTAATAGTATAGTTTCTATTCCTTCTTCCTTCAATGACTTGCAAGCTTGAGTACCAGAATAATCAAATTCTGCCGCCTGCCCTATTACAATTGGTCCTGAACCAATAATTAAAACTTTTTTTAATGATTTATCAAGCCCCATACTTTACCTCTTTTCCAACACAAATATCAATAAATTTATCAAATATATATTCCATATCAGTAGGCCCTGGTGCCCCTTCTGGACTAAATTGCACAGAAAACACAGGGTAATACTTATGTTTTAATCCCTCTACAGAGCCATCATTTAAATTTTTATGAGTAACGATAATGCCTAGTTTATCCAAATCTTGGTCCTTTACAGCGTAACTATGATTTTGAGAAGTTATATAAGCTTTATCTCTTTCAAAATCATATATCCCGTGGTTTAAACCTCTATGTCCACATTTCATCTTATAGATATCTGCTCCAAGAGCTAAAGCTAAAATCTGATGTCCTAGTCCTATACCAAAGATCGGTAACTTTCCTAGAAGATGCTTAGTTAACTCTATTCCTTCAGGAACTAACTTAGGATTTCCTGGACCATTGCTAAGTAAAACACCGTCAGGATTTAAATTTCTTAGTTCCTTATAACTTGTGTTGTATGGAACTATAGTTATATCACAGTCCCTATCTTTCAAACTTTTAATAATGCTATTTTTCACTCCAAAGTCTACCACAGCAACTTTTGTGCCCGTTCCTGGAATATGCACATATTTTTTTGTACTTACTTCCTTAACAAAGTTTTCTTCCTTTTCTTTTTCTTCTTCTATTATTTTCTTAAGCTCATCGGTAGATATATCTATATTTGCAATGACACATTTCATTGTTCCTTTACTTCTTATTTTTCTAGTAATACTTCTGGTATCCACACCAGCAACTCCTACAACTCCCTTTTCTATAAGGAAATCTTCTAAATCTTTTTCCATTAAGTAATTAGAGCTTATTGTTGAAAGCCCCTTTACTATAAATCCTTTTGCATATATGTTGCTAGATTCGTTTTCTATGCTATTAACGCCGATTCCTCCTATTACAGGATAGGTCATAGTTATAATAGTCCCAGCATTGGTAGGATCCGTCAGAATCTCTTGATATCCTGTTGCAGATGTATTAAATACTATTTCGCCAACAGAAACACCTTTTTTCCCAAAACCTTTACCCTTATAAATAGAACCATCTTCTAGATAAACTATTCCATCCATGACTATACATCCTCCCAAATCCTCTGAATATTTATTCATAACAAACTAATATTTATACAAAATTTATCATAGATTTTCCTTTCTGTCAATAGCATTTAAATACGATATTATCGTTATTTTATCTATATTAGCAAATATTCTGACAGGACCTATTACTTACACTATCATTGTATACTCCTTATTTTCATGCAAAAATAAAGAGATTCAAATTCATTGAATCCCTTTGCAATGATAATATATTATTTAATATTTCTACTTCCTGGTTTAACGTAAGGTATATTTTCCTTACATAATGGACATTCATCCTTATCATAACTTTCAATATTCATTTTAGTACAACTATAAATTGGATATTCAAGCTTACAAGTACCCCTATCTACAATACAAGCTATACCTACCACTATTCCTCCTAAGCTCTTTACTACTTCTATAGCCTCTAAAGCAGATTTACCTGTAGTAACTACATCCTCTGTAATAATAACCTTTTCCCCAGGTTTAATTTCAAAACCTCTTCTTAAAGTCATTTTGCCATCTTCTCTTTCAGTGAAGATAGCAGGCTTTCCAGTCTGTCTTCCTATTTCATAGGCTACAATTATTCCACCCATAGCAGGTCCTACTACTTTATCAAATTCTACTTTCTTAAGCTGCTCTGCCACCACCGCCAAAACTTTAGCTGCCTTATCTGGATACTGCAATAATTTTGCGCATTGGCAGTATCTATTACTATGTCTTCCACTGGATAAAAGAAAATGTCCCTCCAATAAAGCTTCACATTCCTTAAGTGTTTCAATAACCATACTAAACCCTCCATTTAATTTTAAATAATTAATTATACTAAATTACAAGGAAGCTACTCCCACTATTTCATCTATACACTTAATACCTTCCTCAATCATAAATTCCTGTATCTCTTCAATTATCTTAATTCCTATATCCGGTTGTATAAAATTTGCTGTTCCTATCTGTACCGCTGTGGCTCCAGCCATAATAAATTCAAGGGCATCCTGTCCTGTCATTATTCCTCCCATACCTATTACCGGTATGTCTACCGCTTTACATACCTCATATACCATTCTTAAAGCTATAGGTTTTACAGCTGGACCGGACAAACCAGCCGTAACATTTTCAAAAACTGGTTTTCTTTTTCTCACATCTATAGCCATAGCCTTAATAGTATTAATTAAGGATAAGGCATCTGCCCCTGCTTCTCTACATTTTACCGCCATAGCTACAATATCTTCAGCATTAGGGGAAAGTTTTACTATAAGAGGCTTTTTACATACGGATTTTACCTTGCTAACTACCTCATAGGCATCTTCACACTTAATTCCAAAGGCCATACCACCAGTCTTTACATTTGGACAAGAAATATTTAGCTCTATCATATGTACGCAGGTATCATTTAGCTTTTCTACCGCCTCCATATATTGCTCAATATTGTTGCCACCTACATTTGCAATAATATTAGTCTGTAAACTTTCCATGTATGGTAGTTCTTTCTGTATAAAATTATCTATACCAGGATTTTGTAAGCCTACACTATTTAAGATTCCTCCTCGAGTTTCCACAACTCTAATGCCGTCATTTCCCTCTTTAGGATATAAGGTTAACCCCTTTGTGCAAATGCCTCCTAATAAAGAAACATCATAGAACTCTGAATATTCTTTTCCAAATCCGAAGGTACCAGAAGCCGCTATCACAGGATTTTTAAATTTAACACCACAAATTTCTCTAGTTAACATAAGCTCCTCCTATTCAAATTACTAAAGATTCACCATCAAATACTGGTCCTTCTTTACAGGTTCTTTTATTACCTTCTTTGGTCTTGCAAGTGCAAACCAAACAAGCACCTATACCGCAAGCCATATGCTTTTCCATAGACACATATATTTTTATATCCTTTTCTAAACATTCCTTAACAACCTTTTCCATCATTACTTCCGGACCACAGCACAATACCAAATCATAGGCTGAAGCATCAAAAATTTCAGTTACATAGCCCTTATGTCCCACACTTCCATCCTCTGTGGATATATAGACCTTGTTAACATATGGTTTTATATCTTCTACAGCATATATATCCTTTCGAAATCCAGCATATAAATCAAGCTCTGCATTTTTAATTCTTTTACTCAGTTCCACCATAGGTGCTATACCTATTCCACCAGCTATCAAGGCTACCTTCCCCTGTATATTTCTTAAGTCAAACCCGTTGCCTAAAGGTCCCATAACTTGTAACTCTTCATCTTTTTTTAGCTCTGTTAACCTTTCTGTCCCTCTTCCTACCGCCGCATAAAGGAATACTAAAGCACCTTCTTTAACTTCGCATATACTGATAGGTCTCCAAAGCACTGGCTCATCTTGCCAAGATCTCAACATAAAAAACTGTCCTGGTTTTATATCTTCCTTTATTTCTGCTTCTACTGCCATCTTGTAAATTCCGTTCACTATCTTCTCATTGCTAATAATTTTAGCTTTTTTATACTGAGGCATTAGCAAGTAACCTCCTTTGCCTTTCTACATGCATCTGAGATTTCATCTCTCATTCTAATTGCTTCTTCTCTAGCCCATAGATCAAATTCTTTTTCACCATTTTCATTTTTTCTATAAGCTAGTAATATAGCTCTAGATGAATTTACTACACCACCATTACCATCCTTAAGGTAAAGAGCCACATCCTTAGCCTTACCTCCCTGAGCACCATAGCCTGGAATCAAGAAGAAGGTGCTATCTAATTGTTTTCTTATTTCTTCCGCCTCATAACTATAGGTGCAGCCTACCACTGCTCCTATAGAACTATAGCCGCAAAGGCCTCTATATTCCTTTCCTAAACTATTGATCTTATTTCCTACTATGTTATAAATTCTTCTATCTTCCCTACTATTTATATACTGTATATCCTCTGAACCTGGATTTGAGGTTCTAACAAGAGCAAATATTCCTTTTTCTTTGTTCTTTAAATATGGTAAGAAAGGTTCTATAGTGTCCATGCCCATGTAAGGATTTAATGTTATAAAGTCACTTTCAAAATCTCCTTCAAAATGGGCTTTAGCGTACATTTCTGCAGTTTTTGCTATATCACCTCTTTTTACGTCTGCTATAACTACAGCATCCTTTTCTTTTAAATATTTTAAGGTTTTGGCATAGGCTTCCATGCCCTTAAGACCATAAGCTTCATAATAAGCTATTTGAACCTTAAAACAAGCTGCTATATCTAAAGTTGCATCAATTATTCTTTTATTAAAGTGAAAAACTGCCTCTCCTATATTTTCAAAGTTATTTGCAAAAGACTCTGGTAGATAGCCGTAATCCGTATCCAATCCTACGCAAACAACTCCCCTTTCTTTCACTCTCTCATATAACTTATCAATAATCATAATTACAACCACCGCTCCTTTTTATCATTTAATCCTTATAAACAACTCGTCCACCTTTAATTGTATATAAAACCTTTCCTTTAACCTTATATCCTTGGAAAGGACTATTTTTCCCTTTAGATTCAAAATCATTTACATCTATATAATAAGAATTATCTATGTCTACTATTACCAGATCCCCATCATATCCAATTTGAATCTTCCCTTTTTTCAATCCCATTATTTCTGCTGGTTTCTTAGACATTAACTCCGATAACATATTTAAGGAGATATGATTATTTTCAACCAGACTAGAATAACAAACTGGAAAAGCAGTTTCTATGCCACTGATTCCCGGTGCTCCCTTTTCCTTATCTTCCTTACTGTGAGGAGCATGGTCTGTAGCAATGCAATCCACATACCCTTTCTTTATTGCATTAATAAGAGCTTCTACATCATCCTCTTTTCTTAGTGGCGGATTAACCCTATACTTAATTTGATCTGTAAGAGCTATATGGTGAGGAGTCACTTCGCAGCTTATTTCATAGCCCTTACTCTTAGCATCAATTACATACTCTATAGCTTCCTTAGTACTTACATGGGCAAGATGCAATCTACAATTTGTATATTTTGAAAGGCATATATCTCTCCAAGTCATGGTGTTTTCTGCTAATCTCATATCTACATTGCTAAACTCTGGGCTCTCCGCATGAGATATAACTGTTAAATTTAGCTTAGCTGCCTTTAGCATTGCTTCCATCATAACCTTACTATCAGCTACACCTTTACCATCATCAGATAAGAATTTCACCTTATCATTGTGCTGTTTAAGTTCTTCCAAATGACTAAGATCTACACCTTCTAAATCCCTTGTTATGGACATACACTGGTGTATGTGCACTAAATCCGTTTCCGCACCCTTTTCAAGAACATAGTTTACCGTTTCTAACGAACTGCAAACAGGCTTAGTGTTAGCCATAAGATTTACTGCAGTATATCCTCCTCTTACCGCCGCCCTTGAACCACTAACTATATCCTCCTTATAAGTAAAACCTGGATCCCTAAAATGACAGTGTAAATCTATAAAAGAAGGCATTACAACTTTACCCTTAGCATCTATGGTTTCTACAGGTCTATTTATTTCTGCTCCTATCTCCTGTATCTTTTCATCTTTAATATATATATCTCCTATAAAATCTAGGCTCCAGTCCACTATCCTTGCACCTTTTACCAATAATTCCATCATTATTCCTCCTTAAAGATCCTTAAACCTTACTATGTCATCACAATATTCACAGCGATATAACCTCTCCTTGTAATCTACAAGGTGGAATACGTGTGGAATATACTCTTCTGCAGAAGTTACACATCTAGGGTTCTTACAGAATATAACATTCTCTACCTTAGTAGGAATCTCTAGCTTCATTTTATTAATTATTTGTTCATTTTCTATAAAGTTTATTGTTATATTAGGATCTATCAAGCCAAGCATCCTAAGATCTATATCAAGTTCATTTTCTATTTTAATGATATCCTTTTTACCCATTTTCTTGCTGGAAGCATTCATAATGAGGGCTACAGTATAATCTGCTCCCTTTAACTTTAAGTAATCAAATATTTCAATGCCTAAGCCTGCAGATATATGGTCAATAACTATACCCTTTTTTATACTGTTTATACTTATCATCTTCCATCCTCCTACATTAATCCTAGCAACTTAATAATCAATGCCATTCTAACGTACATACCAAATTTAGCCTGCTTAAAGTAATGAGCCCTAGGATCATTGTCCACTTCATAAGCAATTTCATTTACTCTTGGAAGAGGATGCATTACTATCATATTCTCTGAAGCTAGCTTCATCTTATCACCATCTAAAATATAGCTATCCTTAAGCCTTATATAGTCTTCCTCATTAAAAAAACGTTCCCTCTGAACTCTGGTCATATAGAGTACGTCCAACTCTCCTATAACATCTTCCATAGTATTAGTTTCTATATATTCAATATTGTTTTTTTCTAAGACTTCACTAATTATATAATTAGGTACTTTTAACTCCTCCGGTGAAATTAAGACAAACTTTACATTAGGATACCTGGACATGGCCTTTATCAAGGAATGAACTGTCCTTCCAAACTTTAGATCTCCACAGACACCTATTGTGAGGTCGGAAAGCCTTCCTTTAATATTTTTGATAGTTAATAGATCTGTTAAAGTTTGAGTAGGATGTTGGTGACCACCATCACCAGCATTGATTATAGGTATGCTTGAATATTGTGCCGCAATTTTAGGGGCACCTTCCTTAAAATGTCTCATCACTGCAATATCTACATAGCAATCTACAACCCTTATAGTATCTGCTATACTTTCCCCTTTGGCTACAGAGCTAGAGTTAGCTTCAGAAAAACCTAAAACGCTTCCCCCTAATCTTAACATAGCTGCTTCAAAGCTAAGTCTTGTTCTAGTACTAGGTTCATAAAAAAGAGTGGCTAGTATCTTACCATCACAGATGTGAGAATATTTCTGTGGATTGGATATAATTTGATTTGCCAATTGAAAAATTTCATCCAATTCTTCTACTGAAAAGTCCATTGGATCTAACAGATGTTTTATTTTTAACATAACCATTCCTCCCCTTCTTAACCTCTCTGGGCTAAATTTAAAGGTAAAGAGTCATATTGATGAATTTTGGCGCAATAAAAATGCCTTCCATAAAGGAAGGCATACTTATACCATAGAATACATCTCTAAACTATATGACTTCCTTCTTGACCTCTCTGGATCAATTTAAAGGTATATTACTTTTTAAAACATCTTACCATAGAGTACCTTTTATGTCAACAATAAAATGGCTGCCTCTCCTTTAACTTATTTATTAGGTAAACCTCTAACCGGTTTATGCATGTTATTATCCGTATCCATGGTTATTGGATTTGCAGTTTTAGGGTTAGTGCTCTTATTATCATTTCTTTTTTTCTTTTCACTTTTAGTGGACATATAATCACCTCCACTTTTAGTGTTCCTTTGGTCGGCGTAAATATGTAAGAAAAGTGTAAAATAAAAATATAGCTAGATTTATAAATTAAAAATCTAGCTATATCATTTCTTTATGGTGCGCCTGAGAGGATTCGAACCTCCGACCTCCGGATTCGAAGTCCGTAACTCTATCCAACTGAGCTACAAGCGCCTAATATTTAGTTTACTCAGTCATTATATTATAAAAAGCTCATAAAATCAATAATTATCAAAAAGATTTTACTCCCACTCACCATTCTTATACTGCTTAATAAGCTCTTCTATCTTAGGTGAACATCTACGTCCTTGACAACCACCAGAACCTGCTCCAGTAGCCTTCTGCACTTCCTTTAAGGTATGTGCCCCATCTCTTATAGCAGCCTTAATTTTAGATCTAGGTATAGCTTTGCACAAGCACACCTTTGTTAATTTATCCATGATTTCGCTATTTATATTTTGTTCCATATTTCATTCTCCAATCATTATTAATTAATATTTATTATATTATAGACTTATTTTATAATTTATGAAAGTCCTTTTCCTTATATTCTAGGATTGGTTTTAAAATATAAACTTATTCAGCTAAAGGTTTCTTTTAATTTCAACACTGTGAGCTATAAAACTGCTAAGGCGGTACAACCTGTATTAAAATCCTTATGGTCAGTTATTGCAAAATTAGAATATAATTAAAAAGAAGTTTCAAAAATAAAAAACTAGATATAAAAATCTAGTTTTTTATATATTTAACTAAAGCCTTTTGATAATATCCTCCAGATTAAACACTTATATCTAGCATATATCCTTGAAGTGATTCAATGACATGGGTAAAACAGTAGGTTCTTCTATAGCTTTATAGCCTTTGTAGCAATTGATGTATATATAAATTCATCTTATGTTTCATAACAAAATTTCCTTTTTCTAATTCTCCTAAATCAAATATGTATTCCAATGGATTTCCAAAACCTGAAATTAATATACCATTCTTTTTCAATACCCTTGAACATTCCTTCCAAACAGGTAGAACGTTATCAATATAACTATTAGACCAAGGGTGAATAATAAAATAAAAATATTCATCATCAAATACTGATAAATCTCTCATGTCACCTTAAACGGTTTTAATGGTCAATCCATCGCTTTTAGCTACAAACTGATCTTTTTCTAATTGTTTAAAACTATTGTCAAACACAGTAACTTTCGCACCTAATGCAGTCATAATAGTTCCTTGCTGACCACCACCACTAGCTAAGCATAATACTTTTTTTGATTTAATGTCCGCTGGAAACAAATCCGCTAGAAGGTTTTTACCAGGAGTTAATCCAATACTAAAAACTCCTTTTTAGCATTTTCAATCGTTTCACTTGAAACTGGAATAGACCAAATATCATCGTTTTCTGCTCTCATATTTCATATCCCATATCATACTATTTTCTTTAATAAAATCCATAATATTCTTCTCCTTCTCTTGCTTAATCAAGACCATTATTAAATTTACTGTATCCAACAACAAATAATACCATATATAACTAAATTAGCAAACCAAATTCTCAAATAATGTATCCATGCTATTCTATTGTATATTATGCACATTTCAATGCAATCAAAAAAACCCTTGAAAAATCAAGGGGTTTGAAAAGCGGAAGACGGGACTCGAACCCGCAACTTTCACCTTGGCAAGGTGACACTCTACCATTGAGTCACTCCCGCATATTGTATTAAATTTATTAAGATGGTGCAGGTGACAGGAGTTGAACCTGCATGCCAATGGCGCTAGATCCTAAGTCTAGTGCGTCTGCCAATTCCGCCACACCTGCACATTTTCAGATATCAGCTTTTGATATCTGTTGGTGGCTCACCGGGGAATCGAACCCCGGACACCATGATTAAAAGTCATGTGCTCTACCGACTGAGCTAGTGAACCATATATAGTGCACCATCAGGGACTCGAACCCGGGACACCCTGATTAAGAGTCAGGTGCTCTACCAACTGAGCTAATGGTGCCAATTAAATTATGAGCTATAAAAACTCTTTATGTAAATGCGTCTTAAGGGATTCGAACCCCTGGCCCACGGCTTAGAAGGCCGTTGCTCTATCCAGCTGAGCTAAAGACGCATAATAAAAGCGGGTGAAGGGAATCGAACCCTCGTAACCAGCTTGGAAGGC
>Ga0209537_1000268_pt1 | contig 62872 bp, 59 predicted proteins | sample BioPla4DNA1_FD_187698 | JGI IMG/M metagenome (GOLD analysis project Ga0209537, IMG submission 187698) | Biogas fermentation microbial communities from Germany - Plant 4 DNA1 (SPAdes) (version 2) | ecosystem: Engineered > Bioreactor > Anaerobic > Digestate | place: Bielefeld, North... | reverse complement strand
TCTTTTGTAAAATATTTTCTTTGTGCATAAAAATATTTTATCATAAATCCTAAACTCATGGAGTCTAGGATTTATTTTTTTGCACAAAAAGGGACTGTGCACTAATTATTAGTGCGACAGCCCCTTATTTTTAGATTTTAGAAGCTAAAATAACTAATTTTTAATCTATAAATTGTTAATTGATATAACAATTGATCCATATGGTCCTAAAAACGCCTTATTTCCTTCAATTCTATTTTCCTTAGAATTAGTTAAAAGAACTTCATCAATATTCTTTAATTCATCCCAATCAACAAAGGTACTTTTTTCATAGAAATTGCATAGCACAACAATTTTTTTATTGTCTTTTTCTCTTATATAAGCTAATACTTGTGGATGATCTTCTAAAACAGGTATAAACTTTCCTTCTGAAATTATGTCACTTTCTTCTCTTAGTTTTATAAGCTTTCTATAATAATTTAAAATTGAATTTCCATTTCTATCTTCTAATTTAACATTTATTTCAGTATAATTTTTAGCTGCATTTATCCAAGGAGTTCCTTTTGTGAAGCCTCCATTCTTTTCACTATTCCATTGCATAGGTGTTCTTGAGGTATCTCTTGATCTATTATTTAATATATATAATACTTCTTTTTCATCTACTCCATCTTTTAATAGGATCTCATATGCGTTTAAGGATTCAACATCCCTAAACTCTTCTATACTTTCAAAATTTGGATTCGTCATACCTATTTCTTCACCTTGATATATATAAGGAGTTCCTCTCATTAAATGAATTACTGTCCCTAACATTTTAGCAGATTCTTCCCTATAAACAGTATCATTTCCAAACCTTGATACTATTCTTGGTTGATCGTGATTACACCAAAATAATGCATTCCATCCATTTCCCTTTTCCATTTGAACTTGCCATGTAAATAGCAAATCTTTTAATGCTTTAAAATCAAAAGGCATTAGCTCCCACTTTTTATTATTCTTATAATCCACCTTTAAATGGTGAAAGTTAAATACCATATCTAATTCCTTATTATCAGGATTAGTATATTTAATACAATTTTCTATATTAGTTGATGACATTTCTCCAACAGTCATTATATTTTCATATTTTGAAAATACTTCTTTATTCATAAGATTTAAATACTCATGAATTCTAGGTCCATCTGTATAAAATCTTCTTCCATCTCTTGTTGCATCGCTATAATCATCATCTAAAAATCTTTGATCCTTCGATAATAAATTTACAACATCTAACCTAAAACCATCTACACCCATATCCAGCCAATATCTCATCATCTTAAATATTTCTTCCCTAACCCTTGGATTCTCCCAATTCAAATCAGCTTGAGTTACATCAAATAAATGTAAATAATATTTATTCAAACTCTCTACATATTCCCATGCTGATCCTCCAAATTTTGAACTCCAATTATTAGGTTTATCTCTCCAAATATAGAAATCATGATATGGATTATCTTCCCCTTTTAAAGCTTCTTTAAACCAATAATTCTCTGTTGATGTATGGTTAACAACCATATCCATTATTAGTTTCATACCTCTTTTATGAGTTTCATTTAAAAGCCTCTTAAAATCGTCAATGGTCCCAAACATTTCATCAATGTTATAGTAGTCAGCTATGTCATATCCATTATCATTCTGAGGTGACACATAAATAGGTGTTAGCCATATAACCTTTACCCCTAGACTATTTAGATAATCTAATTCTTCTATTATTCCTACTATATCTCCAATTCCATCTCCATTACTATCCTTAAAACTCTTTGGATAAATTTGATATACTACTGATGATTTCCACCAATTTTTCTTGTCCATAACTTCACCTCTTACAAATAATAGGTGGTTGCAGCGAAGCTACAACCACTTTAATTTAATTCATTGTTGCAGATTCTTTTGCTTCAACTAACTCTTGACAATCTTTTGAATATTTTTTATCAAATACAAATGTTAAAGCTGCAGGAACGATTACTGCTACTAACATAGCAATTATAAATTGTACCCAATATTGAGGTTGTATTGCTAAGAAGCCTGGTAATCCTCCTATACCAATTGAGTTAGCTAAAACTCCAGTAAGTATTGATACTACTGCTGCTGATGCTGATCCAATTAATGCTGCATAGAATGGATATTTATATTTTAAGTTAACACCAAACATTGCTGGTTCAGTAACTCCAAGCCATGCTGAAATACCAGCTGACGCAGCTACAGATTTAAGTTTTGCATTCTTTTTATAAATAATTAACATTGCAACTGCTGCTGAACCTTGAGCTATATTACTTAAAGCTATTAGAGGCCATATCATTGTTCCTCCATTATTTGCGATAAGTTGTAAGTCTACAGCTATAAATGTATGATGTAATCCTGTAATAACTAATGGTGCATATAATAATCCAAAAATTATTGCTCCAAGTAATTTAATCGGTCCAGTTAATAAATAATTAAATACAAGTGCTATATTATCACCAAGTACTCTTGATACTGGTCCTATAACAATATAAGACAATAATAAAGTTACTAGCAATGCTACAAATGGTATAATAATCATTTTTAATACATCTGGTATATACTTACGTAAAGAAAGTTCTAATTTGCTTAGTAAAATACCTGATAACATAGCTGGAATTACTTGTGCTTGATAACCAACCTTATCAATTGTAAATAGTCCAAAATCCCAGAATGGAACTGTTCCTTCTTGTACAGCTGCCGCATAACCGTAAGCATTTAAAAGTTGTGGTGATACTAAAGTAATACCTAAAACAATACCTAAAATTTCTGAACCACCAAACTTTTTAACTGTTGACCAAGTTATTGCAACTGGTAAGAAATGGAATATAGCTTCTCCTAATATCCATAAGAAACTATGAATTTCTGCTAATACTGGATATAGATCTGTAAGAGCTTGAGTTCCATCTCCAAAAACCTTCATATCTCCTATAATATTTCTAAATCCTAGTATTAAACCACCTGTTATAATTGCTGGTAATATTGGTACGAATATTTCAGCTAGTCCACTTATTATTCTTTGTAAAAGTGACATATTTTGTTGAGCTGCTTTTTTAGCCTCTTCTTTTGATACCCCTTTTACCCCTGATACTTTTACAAAATCATCAAAGAATGTTTTTACTTCATTACCAATGATAACTTGGAATTGTCCAGCATTTGTAAAAGTCCCCTTTACTGTTGGTAATTTTTCAATTTCTTTTACGTTTGCTTTTCCTTCATCTTTTAGTACAAACCTTAACCTAGTCACACAGTGACTTAAACTTGCAATATTTTCTTTTCCCCCTACAAGTTCTAATAGGTCTAAGGCTTCTTGTTTAAATTTACCCATTCTCCTCACCTCATATATAAAATTAATATTTTTGATTACGATTACATTATATCTTGTTTAAACATGCTTGTCAATAGTTGTTTAAACATGTTTTTTTTATTTTTTGCAGTTATTCAATTTTTATTTTTATTTTTAAGTGATATAATATACATAGATTATTTATCAAAGGAGAACTGTCATGCTATGAAACAAGTTAAATACACAGAAATATATGAATACTTAAAAAATAAAATTATATCAAATGACTATAAAGCTGGAGAAAAAATCCCTTCCGAAAATGAATTAACAGCATTATTTAATGTCAGTAGAAATACAGTAAGAAGGGCCATAGATAAACTTTCCTTTGAAGGCTTTGTAACAAGTGTTCATGGAAAAGGAGTATTTGTTATAGAAAAACATCAACTTAAATTCCTAGTTGGAGGGCTTCAAAGCTTTAGGGAAGCATCTGAAACAAATGAAGTTTTATATTTTACTAATTTACATACTTTCGAAGAAATAATAATAGATGAAAAACTTTCAAAAATTACAGGTTTTCCTTTAGGCTCTAAAGTTATTCACATTATTAGATCAAGAAATATAGACGGTGAAGAAACAATCCTTGATATTAACTATTTCCTAAAAGATGTTGTAAATGGGATTACAAAAGATATTGCTATACATTCCATTTATGATTACTTAGAAAATGATCTTTCATTAAAAATAGCTGGGGCACAAAAAATAGTTTCTGTTGAACCTGCATCTAAGCTAGATAAGAAATACTTAGAACTTAAAAAATATAATTTAGTAGCAATTATTAAAAACTATGTAAATTTAGATGATGGAACATTATTTGAATATACAGAATCTAGACATAGACCTGATAAATTTATTTTTTCTACATACGCAAAAAGACTATAATAAAAAAACAGACTGCCTAAGCAGTCTATTTTTTATTATGTTTTAATCTTTTTAAAGTATAATATATATCTTCTAAATCTTTGTCGCTTAAATCATCAATATTATCTAAATTATATTTTATTAAATCAATTGCATTTTCTCTATAACCTTTCTTTTGTTTTTTATATCCTTCTTTATTTATTATATATACAGCCATCGTACTTGTTGTAACACTGATAAAACCTACCCCTAATATCATTAATAAAATAGCTACAATTTTTCCTAAAGGACTTTCTATTAATACATCTCCATATCCAACAGTAGTAAAGGTTACAAAGCTCCACCAAATAGCATCTATAAAGGGCATTTCTTCTAAAAGCGAAATGACAACAGCTCCTAATACAATTATTATAGTTGTTAAAATTAATAAATAATTAAATTTATTTTCTTTTACCAAATATTTTATATTATTCTTAAACTTTAATATTAGTATAATCAAAATAATCAAATTAAAAATCAGATTTATATTGTGTCCTATAATAGTAAAATTTGATAAACTATCAATGTATTTAAGCGGAATTAATGATATTAAATCTACCTTATTATTTAATATAAATTGAAATTTATTTTTACTTCTAACTACTCTAAAGAAATAATCAGCAGAAAAAACAATACATATTATCAAATTTATATATAATAAAGTCTCTTGCACAATGTAGGGCATAGTATACATTAATTTTATAATTATTATTATAGAATTCATTAAAGACAACAAACCAATAAAGGTTCTATGTAAATTAACTTTATTCACAACTATTCCTCTCTTAATATTGTTCTCTATATATTTTATAATTCTATTATTAATAAAATGATATAAGTAATGAAAAGTTAACTTACAATATCAATAGAAATTACATCAAGTTAAATTTCTGATATAAAAATACCGTATACTCAACATTGAATATACGGTATTTTACTTTATATTATTTTTCATTTAGTATTGAGAACTTATAAATAGTTTCTTTTGAATACTCTTCTCCTTTTCTTAATATGGAATATTTTGTAAATACATTATTTTCTCCAATTGGAGGATTTTGAGTTTCAATTGCAATAGCATCTCTTCTGTTAGGTTTTCTTCCACAATCTAATACCTTATCATCTGGGAAATTTAATGTATATAAAACTACAGACTTTTGATTTGTATATACATCCATTACTCTACCAGATTCTTTATGAACTAATCTTAATTTTAAATCACCTTCATTATTTAACATCCACGGATGATCATAACCTTGTCCAATTGCTAATTGCGGATCATCTCTATCTATATCTCTTCCAATTTTCTTTGCTATATTAAAATCAAAAGGAGTATTTTCTACATATAATAATCTTCCTGTAGGAACTTGATTATTATTTAATTCAATTAAAAAATCACTATTTACATATAGATAATGATCTAATATATCTTCCTTACAACTTCCACTCAAATTAAAATAAGAATGATTTGTTAAATTTACTAAAGTATCTTTATCACTTATTGCTTTATATGTTATTTTAAACTCATTATTTTCGTTTATTGTATATATTATATTAACTTTTAAATTTCCTGGGTATCCCTCTTCTCCATCCTTACTACAATATGCTAATACCGCACTAACTTCATTTTCATTCTCATGAATTTCTACATTAAAAATTTTAAAGCTAAATCCCTTTGGACCTCCATGCCCTTGATTAGCTCCATAATTTTTGTTAAAAGTTAAAACTTCATCATTTAACTTTGTAGTTCCATTTGCAATTCTTCCTGAAGTTCTTCCTATTATAGCTCCATAATAAGATGGGTTAATAATATAAGTTTCTACATCATTATATTTTAAAACAACATTTTCAATATTACCTTTCTTATCAGGCACTAGTATATCTGTAATTACTCCTCCTAAATTTAAAAAATCAATTCCAAATCCCTTAGAATTTCTTAAACTAAAACTTATTATTTCACTATTTTCTCTCATATTTATAAAAACCTTTTCAATACACATAGCTCTCTACCTTTCATTAACATTTATAATTTAAATATAATCTTCTTTCCTATTTAAAGTCAATAAAATAAATAAAAATAAAAGAGATTGCCTAACTTCCCTTAGGCAATCTCCATAAACTATAAATATTATTAAATTATTTCATTTATATTTTAAGTCTTTTAATAAGACTTTTTATATTTATCACTGATGCAACTGCCATACATATTAGACAATCAATTAATATAAAGGAACCATTATATATAAAAGAATAAACTATTGGTGTTAAATTATAATCTGCAGCATAACTTCCCCAGAATATTACCCCCGCAGTAAAGTTAAATACAAACATTCCAAAGAACCCTACTGCTATAGCAATGAATTTATTATTTTTAAAGAAACCAGATAATCCCACTGCCATGAAAGGAAGAATATAATCAAATATTACCTGAATAGGATGTAAAATATATGCAGGTCCAATAATGAAATTTAAAATACCATATAAAAAGCCTGTAAACATACCTATAATAGGACCATAAATTAATGAAATTAATATTATTGGAAGCATTCCCGCGATTGATGCACTTCCACCAAAAGGTAATTGAAATACCTTTATCATCTCTAAAACAACTGTCATAGCCAAAGTTATGGCAATATGAGCAATTAATCTTGAAGTGAATTCAACTTTTTTCACTTTAATAAACACAAAAAATATAATTAGCATACCTATTATTGTAGCTATGCTTGTCCAGTTGGACATAATTCCTTTAATATTTTCTAAAATTTCCATAAAAAATCCTCCTTCTACTGTGCTAAGGAGTAATATACCTTGATTATTAATAGAAAAAGCCGTGTTCGCGGGAACACGGCAAAATAAGCAATAAACATTTATTAACTTATTTATGGCTTCCCTACGATAGTATTATCTATATCAGGTATAAGGGTTAATGATTGAAAAATCATTTCTCAGCCGAAGCACCCCTAGCACATGATTATATTTTACTTTTACATAAGATATAATATCACATTTATTAATGTATTTCAAATGAATATTTTTATTGATTTTATATAAAAAACTCATAAACCATTAAAAAGTTTATGAGTTTTAAACTAAAGGAATTTTATTTTAAAAAGATTTTCCTGGAATAACAGCATCTATAATTCCAATAACTAAAGCTGCTAATAATGCTCCTATCATTGAAACTCTCATATTTGGAACTATGAATTGAGCAACATATATTATTATTGCTGATATTACAAATCCTTTTAATCCTCTTCCTAATGGAGAAATTTCATCTCCCATCATTCTTTCCACTAAATAGTCAAGAACAGTAATTACAACTGCTGCAATTAAAAATGACCACAAACCATTTATGCTAAATCCTGGGGTAAAAAAAGATGCAATAGCTAAAATCACTGCTACCATTACAAGCCTTATTATCCATGACATTGCTCCACTTTCTACTTTATTATGTTCCATAAATATTCCTCCTATGTTTTTATAATTTAATGTTTTTAAACAATTATATTATTTGCATAAATGCAGAAAAATATTTATGTCTAATTTTTCTTAGTAATATTATTAGTTAATTTAACTATTAAATCGTGTACAAAATTTGAACCCCTGCTCACCAATATTCCTGTTAATATTATTCCAAGATAAGGTATTTTATTATTTATTTTTAATAATTCAAAAATATCTAAATCAGTAGAAATAGTTATAATTATCGAAATAACCAAAGCCCCTACCTTATCTACACATAACTTTCCATCTTGCCAAACCATTTTTAATGTTTCCCATATACTTTCTGCAAGCACAGAAATAATTATAATAATAAATAAATTTTGCATTTAAACTCTCCTTTATTTTTAGAATTTATTAAAATTTATTCAGAAAAGGCTGCTTAAATGCTAAACTTAATATTATTTTTATAAATAAAAAAAGCACCTCTTATTTTACATAAAAGGTGCTTTTATATAATTTCTATAATTAAATTTTCATTAAGCATATTAAGTTTTTTAAATTAATATATAATTGGGCAAATACTTGGGCAAATTGTGGATTGCCCTAAGTAAAACCCTTATAAACACTTGGTTGCAAGCAAGCCGTAAGCGGAGTTCTGTATTAAGCAATCATCTATCTAGGCTTATTGTTACCAATAAGCTCAAGCGGCACACCCGGAGACGGAGCGGGCCACCCCATAATGTCTCCCTATTCGGCCTTGCTCCAGGTGGGGTTTACATAGCCATCATGTCACCATGATGCTGGTGAGCTCTTACCTCACCTTTCCACCCTTACCTTAATCATTAACTAAGAAAATATTTAACTAATGTTAAGGCGGTATATCTCTGTTGCACTATCCTTCAAGTCGCCTTGACTGGACGTTATCCAGCACCCTGCCCTATGGAGCTCCGACTTTCCTCTCCTAGATCAAGTCTAGCAGCGATTGCATGTCTTACTTGCAAAAAGTATCTTACCATAAATAATTATATTTTGCAAATGCAATTTTTAGTTTACAAAAATTGAAAAATAACAATTAGCATAATTAAAATAACCCAGGAATAAAAACTAATTCCTGAAAACAACAAGGTTAACACTATAAGAACAATTACACATATCTTTGCAGCTGTATTTTCCGATTTGCTTGTGCACTTACTTGTAATAATTCTTTTATTTATACCATGAACTAATTCTTTAAATGTATCTTGAAGAACTTTTGTCCAAGGACTCTTCTTCTTTCTATAATAATATTTACTCACAATAATCCCCATAACAAATACTACTCTTATTATTTATATTATAAATTTAAAGATATTATGTGAAAATTATAAAAATATATATGGATCTATAGATTTATTTGATATTAGCACTTCAACTTCACCAAAGTTTTCTTGTATTTCTTTCATGACTTCTTGGAACACTATCCATTCTGAAGAAAAATGACCTATATCAATAATTGAAATCCCCATTTCCTTATAATCGGAGGCATAATGATAAGTTGTATCCCCTGTTATGATGCAATCTGCTCCTTTGTTATGGGCAATGTAAAAAAATGATGAGCCGCTGCCATTTATTATTGCAATTTTTCTTATTTTTTCTTTTCCAATAACAACTTTTACTGCTTCTATATTCAATTTTTCTTTTATGTGACTTATTAATTCTTCTATCCTGATATCTTCCTCAAGGGTTACTAATCTTCCAAGCCCTTCTGATTTATCATTCCTAGAATTTTTATTTATCTCTAATAATTCACCCTTTTCAAAACCAAGAATTTTGACAATGGTTTCATTTAGTCCTCTTTCTGCTGAATCTAAATTAGTATGACTGGAATAAAGACTAATATCATTTTTTATTAATTCTATTATTTTTTTTCCTAATAAACTATCTGTTGTTATGCTACTTGGCTTTTTAAAAATAAGAGGATGGTGAGTTATTATCAAATCAATATTTTTTCTTTTTGCTTCTTCTATAACTTCTAAAGTACAATCTAAGGCTAATAATATCTTTTTTACTACTGCTTCTTTATTTCCCACCATTAATCCTACATTATCAAAATCTTCTTTTAAATTAGCTGGAGCAAAGTCCTCCATTATTTTAATAATATCTTTAACTTTTTTCATAAATCATCACCCTTATAAATAATTTATCATTTTTGAAATTAAATCTATCTTATTATTAATTGTTTCTTTTCTTATTTTTGCATTCTCTGTTTCTTCATTTATATAACCTAAAATTCGATTATAATTTTCTATCTTTAGCTTTAAATAATCTTTTAATAGTGGATGTTTTTCCATCAATAATTTAGGACTTACTTCATAATATATAGGATCTAATTGGGTGATTTCGCCTTTTTTTCTTTTCACCTTAAAAAGTTCATAATATATATTTTCATCTAAACAAAGATCTTCTTTAATTATTTCATAATTATTATTATATAAATATTCCCTTAAAACTTCTGGATTTTGAGCTGGTTGCAAAATAAGGTAATCTAATTCATTTACTTTATCTATACTATCTTCTAAAATATTTACTATTAAATTACCACCCATGCCAGCAATTATTATAATATTAGCTTCATTATTATTTAATGGTTTAAGTCCATTTCCTAATCTAAATTCTAATTTATCATCTGCTACCTCTAGAATTGCATTCAACCTTGCCTTATCTAAAGGAAACTTATTTACATCTGTAGCAATAGCCTTTTGACAAAGATTATTTTTTACAGCATAAATAGGTATATAACCATGATCTGTTCCTATATCTGCTAAAACTCCTGTTGGGTCGATATTGTTTATAATAAGTTTTAATCTTTTGCTTAGTTCCATTTTTCTACTCCTTGCTAAATAAAATTAGCACCTTTTGGTGCTAATCTAAATAATCCTTTAATTTTTTACTTCTTGAAGGGTGTCTTAATTTTCTAAGAGCCTTTGCTTCAATTTGTCTTATTCTTTCTCTTGTTACATTAAACTCTTTTCCTACTTCTTCAAGAGTTCTTGCTCTACCATCATCTAGACCGAATCTTAATCTTAACACCTTTTCTTCTCTAGGTGTTAGAGTATCTAATACATTTATTAGTTGTTCCTTAAGCATTGTAAAAGCGGCAGCTTCTGCTGGTGCTAAGGCATCATCGTCTGGTATAAAATCTCCAAGATGCGAATCTTCTTCTTCACCAATTGGTGTTTCAAGAGATACTGGCTCTTGAGCTGTTTTTTGTATTTCTCTTACCTTTTCAACTGGAAGTTCCATAATTTCAGCAATTTCTTCTGGATGAGGATCCCTTCCTAATTCTTGTAATAATTGACGTTGAATTCTAATTAATTTATTAATTGTTTCAACCATATGAACAGGGATTCTAATAGTTCTTGCTTGATCTGCAATTGCTCTTGTTATTGCTTGCCTTATCCACCATGTAGCATATGTAGAAAATTTAAAGCCTTTTCTATAATCAAACTTTTCTACTGCTTTTATAAGCCCCAAGTTTCCTTCTTGAATTAAATCTAAGAATAACATTCCCCTTCCAACATATCTTTTAGCTATACTAACTACTAGTCTAAGGTTTGCTTCTGCTAATTTCTTTTTAGCCTTTTCATCACCTTGTTCTATTCTTGTTGCTAATTCTATTTCCTCCTCTGAGGATAGTAAAGGAACTTTTCCTATTTCTTTTAAATACATTCTTACTGGATCATCTATTGCAATCCCTTCTGGAATACTTAAATCTAAATCTTCTTCCTCAATATTCTCTTCAGAAATTTCATCACCAATAATTTCTATTCCCATAGATTCTAATACTTCATAGATTTTTTCTATTTGTTCAGGAGTTAATTCTATATGATCAATTTCATCCATCATTTCCTTATATGTTATAGAACCCTTGTTCTTTGCTTTATCTAGTAGATTTTTAACTATTGCCATTTTACTATTTTTTGTTTCACTGTCTTTTTTACTGTCCTTAGCTTTTGTTTTTCCATCTACCATTTTTTTACCTCCTTCCGCTTTTACCACTTAATTCACACCTTTCTTAAGTTGATCATTTATCTTATTAATTTCCATTGCTATTCTTATTGTCTCCTCTATTTTTCCTTGTTTTTCAAAAGCTCTTTGCTGATTTTTTAAATTTTCTAAATCCCTATTTAATTTATAATTAATAATTTGTCTAATTAAATCTCTTATTAACTTTTTATTATTATTTCCAATTAGAATTTTTTCTTCCTTGATTTTAATAAGTTCTTCTAATATTTTTGCGTCAGTAAATTGGGTTTCTAAATAACTCATTATATTATTTATTTTTCCCTTTTTAGCTTCCTTAATGATAGAAAATATCTCTATATGTTCCGGCATAATAAACTCTTTATTGCTTATTTGCTTATTGATTTCGTCAAAATATTCATCTTCTAGAGATAATTTTAATAAAGCTCTTTCTGCTTTTAAAAATGGTGGTTCTACATATAATTTTGTTCCATTTTCTTCCTTATTATTCATAAAATTATTCTTACTAATATTTTTTGTCATTTCTTTTGATAATAAATCAAATAATGTCTGCTCTCTAATTCCTGTTTTTTCTGATATATTTTTTATATATATATCTTTTTCTAATGGATTTACATCAGCAAGTATTTCAGTTACTACTTTCCCATACTTAACCAAATCAGTATTATCGCCTAAATTTAATCCCTCTCCAGCCTTTCTTATTCGATAATCTATTAGACTTTCTGCATTTTTAACTAATTCTAAAAAAGCATCTTTTCCATTATTTCTAACAAATTCATCCGGATCTTTTCCATTAGGGATATTTAAAACTCTAACGTCAAAACCAACATCCCTAAGGATATTAAGTCCCCTTAATGTTGCTGTCTGTCCTGCAACATCTGCATCATAGGAAATAATAACTTTATCTGCATACCTTTTTAACAATCTTGCTTGATCATTAGTTAAAGCCGTTCCTAAAGATGCAACAACATTGGTAATTCCCTGTTGATGCAATGATATTAAATCCATATAACCTTCTACTATAATAAAATATCTTTCATGCATTTTACCTTTTAAGGCAAAGTTTAATCCATAAAGATTAGTTCCTTTTTGGAAAACAAGTGTTTCTGGAGAATTTAAGTACTTAGGTTTAGAATCATCTAATACCCTTCCACCAAAGCCTATAACTCTACCCCTATAATCAAAAACAGGAAATATAACCCTATTTCTAAATCTATCATATTTTTTTCCTGTTTTTACTGAAGCAGACACTAAACCAGCTTCATATAATAAATCTTCTTTAAAACCTAATTTTTTTAAATAATTAAGCAGACCATCCCAACTATCTCTAGCAAAACCTAACCCAAATTTTTTAATAGTTTCTTCTTTTATTCCTCTCTTTAAAAAATAATTTTTAGCTACATTTGAATTTTTTAAATTTGAATAAAAGAATCTAGCTGCTTCTACGTTGACCTTATAAAGTAGATTTCTTTTTTTAGCCTTAGGATCTTCATTTTTTCTATCAGTATCTATCTGTATATTTACTCTATCAGCTAAATACTTTACTGCATCAACATAGGGCAAATTTCTATTTTTCATAATAAATGTTATTACATTCCCTGCTTCTCCACAGCCAAAGCATTTATATATTTGTCTTTCTGGTGATACTGAAAATGAAGGCGTCTTTTCATTATGAAAAGGACATAACCCTGTAAAGTTTCGGCCAGATCTCTTTAATTTTACAGTTTCTGATATTACATCAACTATGTCATTGTATTCTTTAATCTTCTCTAGAATCTCTTCAGAAATCTGCAAGGAGATTCACCTCCTTACTATAATTTTCGTCAACTTTTATTATTTTCGACATTTTTTATAAAATTCCTTCTGAAATTTTAAAAATTATTTCTATATATTCCATCTTCTTTATTATTATTCTTTATAAAATTCGAAATTCCTCTTATTTTTTTATTTTAATTAGTATATAACTAATTTCGGCACAAAAATAGAATTAAATGTATTTAAACAGTAATCATCACTCATTCCAGCAATATAGTCTGCTACTGCTCTATTTACTCCTTCTTCCTCTGCTATTTTTCTATATATTCCTTTTAACTCATTTTCATGGGTACAGTAATATTCAATCAAATTTTCTAATATAAATTGCGCCTTATTTCTCTCTACTCTTAGAATATCCCCTAAATAAATGTTTTTAAACATAAACTTCCTAAGTTCCATCATGGCTTCTAATACTTCATTACTAAACTTAATATCAACACAATTATTCTCAATAGATTTTATAGTATTATAAATAATATCATTTACTAAAGTGTCTATTCTTTCAGAATTAGTTTTTCCTAGAACTTTTACAATTTCTTTAGGAATATCATCTTCACTTAATAATCCTGCCCTTATAGAATCGTCTATATCATGATTTAAATAAGCAATCTTATCACTTATTCTAACTACTCTTCCTTCTAAAGTTTTTGATTTATTTTCTCCTTTTAAATTAAGCCCACTATGATTTAATATTCCATCTATTACTTCTTCTGTTAAATTTAATCCTTCACCATTTCTTTCTAGTTTTTCTACAACCCTTACACTTTGCTCACTGTGTCTAAAACCTCCATCAAGAAAGTTGTTTAAGACCTCTTCCCCACTATGAGCAAAAGCTACATGCCCTAAATCATGACCCAAAGCAATAGCTTCAATTAGCACCTCATTTAAACCAATTCCAGCTCCAATAGTCCTTGCAATTTGAGATACTTCTAAGGTATGAGTTAATCTTGTTCTATAATGATCTCCAAAGGCTTTAATATATACTTGAGTTTTATGCTTTAATCTTCTGAAGGATTTACTATGTATAATTCTATCTCTATCTACCATATAGCAGGTTCTAACACTATCTTCTTCTTCAAATTTTTTTCTTCCTTTACTGTAAGCACTAAAGGCTGCTTCTTTTATCAATGTCAACCTTTCAAATCCTTCTATTTTATTCCTTACGTTCATATATCTCACCTCTATATTACTTATTCTATATTTTTCTCTAATTTCCTTTAATTAAACATATTTTTAAAATATATATTATTAATAGTATATTTTTCTTTTTACAATAATATCTTAATAATGAAGAATTTTTTAGGAGAGTATTATGAAAAATATATTAACTGAAACAAAAAATGGTTTACTTCCTTTAGATGAAATAAAAGAACAAATATTACCAAAATATAATCTTAAAAATGTCTCATTAACTAATATAAAATTCAAAGATACAGAAAAACAAAGGGCTGTATATAGAGTTGATCTTGACGAAAAATCTTACTGCTTAAAAAAAGTCTATTATGATGAAGAAAATCTTTTGTATGTATATTCAGCATTGGAATGGTGCTTTAGAAATGGAATAAATGTTCCTAAACTTCTACCAACTGCAGATGGAAACAGATATATAAAATATAAAGATATGCTTTTCATTTTAACTCCTTGGCTTGATGGAGAAAAATGTGATTTTGACAACTTAAATCATATGTTAGTATCTTCAAAAACCCTTGGTAAATTACATAAAACTTCTGTAAACTTTTATCCTATTGAAGGAAGTTTTGAACGAGAAACTTTTGAAGATCTTTCCATAAGCATTTCTAAACATTTCAATCAACTTTTAAACAGTATAGATAAAGCTTATTTTTATAAAGATAGGTTTTCAAACTTATTTCTAAATAACCTAGATGAAAATCTTGAATTAGCTAAAATTTCTTTGGAAATATCTTCTTCAATTAATTCTTCAAATCTTTCTAGATCTTTATGTCATGGTGATTTTGTTAATAAAAATATATTAATTTCTGATAATGAAATATCACTTATTGATTTCGATAAATGTAGACTAGATTATTGCACAAAAGACCTGTCGTATTTTTTAAGAAGATTACTTAAACGTGAAACCACCAACTGGCAAATAAATCTTACTTTAGACATTTTGAATAGTTACATGGAAGAAAACAACTTAACAGAAGATGACTTAAAATATATCATAGCATATATTGCCTTCCCACAAAAATTTTGGAAACTTTCAAGAGATTATTATAGAAATATAAAAAAGTGTAATAGAAATGCCTTTATACTTCTCCTTGAAAAAGCAATAAAAAGATCAGAAAATCAGTTAGATTTTATTTATAAGCTTATAAAATCTTTTAACAAGTATTACACTACAAGGATATAGTCAGTTGGGCCTGTGAAGATTAGAGCAATTTTCGACAAACTGAAAATCTAAATAATTAAATCCATAACTAAAACTTAAAAATCTAAACAAGTTTTGCTTAACACTAAAAAATAGATGTTACACAAAATGCGTAACATCTATTTTTTATTTATTTTCTTGGATTTTTAACTTGTGCTTGTGCAGCAGCAAGTCTTGCAATTGGAACTCTAAATGGTGAACAAGATACATAATTAAGACCTACATTATGGAAGAATTCAACTGATGAAGGATCTCCACCGTGTTCTCCACAAACTCCTAATTTAATGTCTGGTCTAGTTGCTTTACCTTTTTCTACTGCAATCTTAACTAATTGTCCAACACCTGTTTGGTCAACCTTAGCAAATGGATCTTGTTCATATATATTTCTATCATAATAATGCTTTAAGAATTTAGCAGCATCATCTCTTGAGAAACCAAAGGTCATTTGAGTTAAGTCATTTGTACCAAAGGAGAAGAATTCTGCTTCTTTAGCAATTTCATCTGCAGTTAATGCAGCTCTAGGTATTTCTATCATTGTACCTACATGATATTCTAACTCAACACCTTTTTCTTCCATAACCTTCTTAGCAGTTTCAACAACTACATCCTTAACATATTTTAATTCCTTTACTTCTCCTACTAATGGGATCATTATTTCAGGAACTATGTTATATCCCTTATTCTTTTTAACTTCTATCGCAGCTTCTATAACAGCTCTAGTTTGCATTTCTGCTATTTCAGGATAAGAAACTGCAAGTCTACAACCTCTATGACCCATCATTGGATTGAATTCATGAAGATTTCTAACTGTTGCTTTTAATTCTTCAAAAGTTAATCCTAATTCCTCTGCTAATTCACGAATTTCCTCATCTGTATGAGGTAAGAATTCATGTAGAGGTGGATCTAAGAATCTTATAGTAGCAGGTCTTTCTTCTAATGCTTCATAAATTCCAATAAAGTCTTCTCTTTGCATTGGAAGAAGTTTTTCTAAAGCTTTTCTTCTATCTTCTTCATTTTTAGCTACTATCATTTCTCTTACTGCCATAATTCTATCTTCAGCAAAGAACATATGCTCAGTTCTGCAAAGACCTATACCTTCTGCTCCAAATTCTACAGCTTGCTTTGTATCTCTTGGAGTATCTGCATTAGTTCTAACCTTTAATTTTCTAATTTCATCTGCCCATCCCATAAATTTAGCAAAATGTCCTGATATTTCTGGAGCAACTGTAGCTATTTTTTCTCCATAAACATTTCCAGTTGAACCATCTATTGAAATATAATCATCAGCTGTATAAACCTTTCCAGCTACTTCTAAAGTTTTAGCTTCTTCATTAATTACTAAGTCTCCACATCCAGCTACACAGCAAGTTCCCATTCCTCTAGCAACAACTGCAGCATGAGAAGTCATACCCCCTCTTACTGTTAATATACCTTCAGCAGCAATCATTCCTTCTATATCTTCTGGAGAAGTTTCAAGTCTTACTAAAACAACCTTTTCACCATTTTCCTTTCTTATTTTAGCTTCTTCAGCTGTAAATGCTATTTTTCCATAAGCTGCTCCTGGAGAAGCTGGTAAACCTTTTGCTATAGGAATAGCCTTCTTTAAATCTTCTGTCATGAATGTTGGGTGTAATAATGAATCTAATTGATTTGGTTCAACCTTTAATATTGCTTCTTCCTTAGTTAACATACCTTCTTCAACTAAGTCAACAGCAATCTTTAAAGCAGCTTGCGCTGTTCTCTTACCATTTCTTGTTTGTAAGAAGAATAACTTTCCTTCTTCAATAGTTATTTCCATGTCTTGCATGTCTTTATAATGTTGTTCTAACTTATGAACTATTTCAGTAAATTGCTTATAAATTTCAGGATTTTGTTCTTCTAATTTTGCAATTGGAAGTGGTGTTCTAATACCTGCAACAACATCTTCCCCTTGAGCATTCATTAGATACTCACCATATATTTTATTTTCTCCAGTTGCAGGGTTTCTTGAGAATACAACTCCTGTTCCTGAAGTTTCCCCTTTATTACCAAATACCATCTCTTGAACGTTTACAGCAGTACCCCATTCTCCTGGTATATCATTTAATCTTCTATATACTATTGCTCTCGGATTATTCCAAGATCTAAATACAGCAGTTATAGCTTCAATTAATTGATGTTTTGGATCTTGTGGGAAATCTTCTCCACGTTCTTTCTTATATGTTTCTTTATACCTAATAGTTACTTCTTTTAAATCCTCTGCTGTTAAATCAGAATCTAATTTTACTCCTCTACTTTCTTTTATTTCATCTAATATATTTTCAAATAATCTTTTTTCAATGCCCATAACTACGTCTGAAAACATTTGTATAAATCTTCTATAAGAATCATAAGCAAATCTTGGATTATTTGTTAGCTTAGCCATAGCTTCTACAGATTCATCATTTAATCCTAGATTTAATACAGTATCCATCATTCCAGGCATTGAAACTCTAGCTCCAGATCTTACTGAAACTAAAAGAGGATTTGTTAAACTTCCAAATTCTTTTCCTGTTATTTTTTCTAGTTCTGAAATTCTTTCGTAAATTTCTTCAATGATTTCTTCTGCTATTACTTGACCATCCTCGTAATACTTGTTGCAGGCTTCAGTTGTTACAGTAAAGCCTTGCGGTACTGGGATTCCTAACGAAATCATTTCTGCTAAATTTGCCCCTTTACCTCCTAGAAGATTCCTCATTGAGGCATTTCCTTCACTAAAAAGGTAAACATACTTCTTTTTCTTCATCTCAATACTCCTCCGTTTAATCAAATTGATATGATATATAGAAACAATACTATTGTATTGTAGCTACCCTATTAATACTACTTAAATTTAATAAACAATTTAATGTTCTTCTCCTAGCTTTACAAAAAGCTTTGTTATGTTAGTTTTTGAAACCTTACCTATAACTTTATACTGATTTCTCCCAGCATCTTCCTTTTCAATTTTTTCAACTATTGGAATGCTGTCAACTTCATGTTCAATTATTTTTTTTGCTAAGTCATAAGCTTTATCTTCTGCAAATCCACAAATAATATTGGGCATTCTAGTCATAATCACCCCTACTGGAACCTTATGTATATCAGTCCCCCCTATTGCTATTTTAAGAAAATCCTTTCTTGAAATAGCTCCTACTAATGCCCCATTATTTTCTACAAAAAGTGTTCCTACATCATTTAAAAATAAAAATACTATTGCATCATATACCATAGTTTCTTCGCTAACCGTTATTGGCTTTGACATTATCTCTTTTGCTAAAACTTTTGAAACCTTGTCTATAACTTCAAAATTTTTTTGTTCTCCCAAATATACGTAGCCAACCTTTGGTTTAGCATCTAAAATACCTAACATAGTCAAAATCGCTAAATCAGCTCTTAAGGCAGCCCTTGTTACTCCAAGCTTTTCAGCTAATTCTTCACTAGTAACTGGCTGTCCAATTTTTACTATATTAACGATTTCTTCTTGTCTATGTGATAATTTCAAACTTATCCCTCTTTCTTTAATGCAAAGAGAATATTCAGATAATTTCGATTAATCTGATATTACTATTATAGCATTTTATTACAACTTTACTATATTTATTTTTATATTTTTTTTTATTAAATTATCTGAATATTCTCTATTACATAAGCTTTTTTTCATAATTGCTCTGTTTATCTTTCTTTTTCTAATTATTGCTCTTCCTTTTCATCTTCATCAAAATTCACACTATAACTAAAAACATTATCTTCTAAAGTTTCTTCATCTTTTTTTATATTACTCATAACATCATCTTTTAAATCAACAACCTTATCCTTTACTTTAGACGCTACACTAGTTGCTGTATCCTTAATATCTTCCATAGTCTTAGTAATATACTTATTAACTATTTCAACTGTTCCATCTTCCTTAGTAATTTCTATAGTTATTTTGGTTACTACTGCTGCAATAACAACAAAGGCTAAAATTGGTGGAATTAATATTCCTATTACTCCTGCAGCTATACCGGCATTTACAGGGACATCAACAATTTCCTTACCATCTTTAGTTACTCTAATTCTAGTTACATTTCCTTTATTAATTAGTTCCTTAAACCAATTTTTTAGATCTTCAATAGTTTCATATTTTTCTTCCTTACTTTTTAATTTTGCAGCCTTTTTTTGATTTTCTATATAGATTATTGCATCTACAACATCTTCATTGCTTAATTCTAATGCCTCTTTAGCTTCAGCATAGCTTACTCCTGTTCTTTCTATTACTTGATCAACTTTTTCTAATGTTATTGACATAATATCACTCCTTTATATAATTTAACATTTCTAAACTTTTTGGTTTTCTTGTATAGTTTGATGATATTATATAGTTTGTAATTTTATAAATATCTTTTTTTGTATCTTCATTAATATTAAGTCTATATAATTTATCCATTGAAGTTTTTAAAAGAAATTTAATAGAATTATATGCAGGTTTGGAAATATAAATTCCTTGATGTCTTTCACATTCCTCACAAACTCCACCATAATATGATAAAGATATATAATTTGATACCGAAATTTTTTTATTACAAACAACACAATTATCTAACTTTAATCCATATCCTGTTGCTTTTAAAAGTTTTAATTCAAAAGATCTTAATAATATTTCATAATTTAATACATCAGTATTTAATAAATACATGCAAGTTATAAAATCTCTAAACAAACTGTAATTTATTTCTCCTTCTTCAATACAAATATCTATCAGTTCGCATAAATAAGATGAATATGTAAGTTTATCTAAATTCTCTAATAACCCTTGAAATGAATTGATAATTCTTCCTTCTTGTAGATTATATAAACTCTTACCTTTGAACAAAACAAATTCTCCATAACAGAATGGGAGTGTAATAGTAAAAAACCTATTTTTATTTTTCTTTGCCCCTTTTGCTATCGTTGTTATTTTGCCCAATTTATCTGTATATAACCATACTAATTTATCATTTTCTTTAAACTCTTTTGTCTTAATAATAACTCCTTTTATCTTATGCAACGACAGAAGTAACATCCCCCATCTATTTAAGTTTTTTGTAGCCTAAATCCTTTAAAAGAATCTGATTATCACGCCACTCTTTTCTTACCTTAACCCAAATCTTTAAGTTTACTTTAGCTCTTAAAAATCTTTCAATTTCATATCTTGCAGTTTCACCTATCTTTTTAAGAGATTGGCCATTTTTCCCTATTATTATTCCCTTATGAGAATCTTTCTCACAAATCATATCTGCTTCAATATGATATGTACCATTTTCTTTTTCTTTCATTTGAATAATATCAACTGCAATCCCATGAGGTATTTCATCTCTTAAATTTCTTAGTGCTTTTTCTCTTATAATTTCTGAAACTACAAATCTTTCTTGCACATCTGTTATCATATCATCTGGATAGTACTTAGGACCTTCAGGCATATTTTCAATCATTAGCTTGACTAATTTATCTACATTCTTATTTTTAAGAGCTGATATAGGAATAATTTCTTTAAAATTCATCTCTTCTGAATACATTTGTAAAGTTTTCGCAACTCTATCTTGTGTATATTCATCAATTTTATTTACAACTAAAAATACAGGAAGCTTTGAATTTTTTAATGTTTCTAAAATAAATTGATCTCCTTTTCCTATTTTTTCATCCGGATTAATTAAAAATAAGATTAAATCTACATCCTTAATAGAATCCTTAGCAGAGTTTACCATATACTCTCCTAATTTATGTTTTGGCTTATGTATTCCTGGTGTATCTACAAAAACCAATTGATAATCTTCTCCTGTTAATATTGTTTGAATATTATTTCTTGTGGTTTGTGGTTTATTTGAAACTATCGATAACTTTTCTCCCATTATTTGATTTAATAATGTTGATTTACCTACATTAGGTCTTCCTACTATCGTTACAAATCCTGATTTAAACATTTGTCCTCCTTAGTTCTCTAAATCTTTTTTTGTAAATGCTCCTGGCATAACTTCACCAAAAGTTTTTACTATATAATCTTCTTTATTTTTTATTAAAATTATTGGAGTATTTTCATCTTCAACAAATTCACTAATTACTTGTCTGCAAATTCCACAAGGAGTTGTATAAGTTCTTATATCTCCTACTATTGCAATAGCCTTTATTATTCTATTTCCTTCTGAAATTCCTTTGAAAATTGCTGTTCTTTCTGCACAATTTGTTGCGCCAAAGGATGCATTTTCTATATTACATCCTGTATAAATATTATCATCTTCAAATAATACTGCAGCACCTACTTTAAATTTTGAATATGGTACATAGGCTTTTTCTCTTGATTCTAAAGCTTTTTCAATAAGGCGCTTAAAATCCATAACATTTCCTCCACTTACAGTTATTGTACCTTTTATTATATCATTTCTTATATAAAATTAAACTAGTTCAAAATAAATAAATTCCTTTTATCAAATTTTAAATATGATAAAAATTAATAATGTTAATAAAGTTCCAAAAATTGCTCCTATAATAACTTCAAAAATAGAATGTACATTTGAATCTACCCTGCTTTGAGCTGTAATAAGAGCCATTAAATAACTTAAAACTATGCATATAGCTTCTTCTGTTATTAAGGATATAGCTGTAGCTAGCGAAAATGCTAAAGCACTATGTCCACTAGGCATTCCGCCTCTTAAAGGAGTTCCTTCTCCAAATATAGCTTTTATTATAAGAGTTACTATTGTTACTATTGCTAATGCTATAAAAATAGTATAAGGCTCTGAATGCTTAATTTTAAATATAACTCTATAAGATATTTGGGTTATTTTATCCCAAAACATTATATACCCAACAATGATGGCATTGATAGCTGTAATTAAAACCGCCCCTGCAGCGGCATTTTTTGCTATTTTAGCTAAGGGATGATAGTGATTCATGCTCATATCTATAGTTGCTTCTATAGCTGTATTAATAATTTCTGCTGCTAAAACTAAAGTAATAGTAAGTAATAATACTAAAAATTCTACCTTAGATAAATCAACAAAAAAGCATATAGTTAATATTATTAATGAAGCTAATAAATGAAATCTCATATTCCTTTGAGTTCTCACTGTATCTATAATTCCCTCTATAGCATAATTAAAACTTTCAACTATCTTTCTTATTTTCATATTTTCCTCTCATTATTTTTATCTTCTTATTTCTAATTTATTCAATATTTCCTCTTCTCTTTGCCTCATCTTAATCTTATCTTCTTCTACCATATGATCATAACCTAATAAATGTAATATTGAGTGTAAAACTAAATAATTTACTTCCCTTTCATAGGAATGTCCATACTCCTTACTTTGTTCTAAAGCTTTTTCTAAAGACAAAACCATATCTCCAAGTACTAATTCATCTCCATCTTTATAGATTTCATCAAAATCATAACCTAAATAAATATCTTTAAATACCTTTCCTTCTTCATATTCTAGCATCGGAAAAGAAAGTACATCTGTTACCTTATCTATTTTTCTAGCTTCATTATTAATCTTTCTTATTTCTTCATTATCAACAAAAAGAAGTGAAATTTGATATTCTCCTGTTACACCTTCTTCTCTTAAAGCAAAATCACAAACTCTTTCTATTTTATCTATAAATTCTTCTGTTATTTCTAATTTCTTTTGTCTATTTTCTGTATATAACATACGAGCCTCCCAATCTTTTTTAATATATATAAATTCCTCTAAATAAAAAGTAAAAGTAATAATATAAATTAAGAATTAAAATTTTAGTTTTAATTTTAATTCTTAATTTAATATATTTATTTCTTTTTCTCTGTTGGGTATTCTATTCTTTGATGATACATGCCATCAAAGGATTTTAGAAAACTCCTTTTAATAATTTCTATATCTTTTAAGGTTAAATCACAATTAATTAGTTGATTAGATTTTATTTTATCATTAATAATGTTATTTACCATTTCCTCAATTTTAGCTTTAGTTGGTTCACTAATTGATCTTACAGCAGCTTCTGCACTATCTGCTAACATTAATATCCCAGCCTCTTTTGTATGTGGTATAGGACCAGAATATCTAAATTCTTCCTCTTTTATATCCTCAGGATTATCTGCTGCTTCCTTTGCTTTATAGTAAAAATATTTAACTAAAGTTGTTCCATGATGCTCAACTATCATGTCTTGAATAACCTGAGGAATTTTATACTCTTTTGCTAACTCTATTCCATCTTTTGGATGTGATAAAATTATTAATGCACTTAAATTAGGTGTAATTTTATCATGAGGATTATCTCTTCCAATTTGATTTTCCCCAAAAAAGAAAGGTCTCTTTGTTTTTCCTATATCATGATAATAAGCTCCAACCCTTGCAATTACAGGATTTCCTCCTACTGCTTCTGCAGCAGATTCAGCAATATTCGCAACCATCATACTATGGTGATAAGTACCAGGGGCCTCCATCAATAATTTCTTCATAAGCGGCTGGTTAGGATTTGACAGTTCTAATAATTTTATATTTGTAACAACATCAAAAATTGATTCATAAAAAGGAAGTAATCCTAGAGCAAGTATTCCTGAAACAAAACAACCTATTGAAGTATACATTGTTTTTATTAATATCTCTTTCAAATTATTTGAATATAACATACTAGAAGCCATTGTAATCAAAGTAGATATTACTGTTATATATATTGTTGAATAAATAATGTCATTCCTTTGCTGAACTTTATTTAGAGCCAAAGTTGATATAATAACATTTACTATTGATATTAGTATTATGCCAACATCAAACCCTACAACTATAGCAACTAAAATAATATTTAACAAATTCATTACTAGAGAAGTTTTACTATTTATTAAAATTGCCATTAACATACTGCTGCATACAATAGGTATTAAATAAGGTGAAATCCCTTTTATTAATATAGATAGAATTATAAAAATAATATTAATAGAACTAATTAAAGTCAGCATTTTCTTGTTCTTTAACATTTCGCTATCTTCTTTTAACAAATATCTGTATTGTAAAAATAGAATAACAATGACTGCTACAGCTAAAGAAATAAAAATCTTTATCGAGCTTCTATTTATCCCATCATTAAGCATTCCCAATTGCTCTAGTAAATTAATTTGTTCTTGAGTTACTGGTTCGCCCTCCTTAATAATGGTTTGATTTTTCTTAATTATTTCTGGTTCAACATTTTTTTTAGCTTCTTCTATCTTTTCTTCAGTTTTCTCTTTGTCATAAAACATATTTGGCTTTATTTGACTATAGCATATTTCTCTTACTATCTCCTCTAAAGTTCTATCATAATTTTTTTCTGCTAATAAATTATCTATTATATTTCTAGATCTTTGTATATTATCATAATTATTTTCTTCAATATTATTTTTATACACTTCTTCTAAAGAACTAGAAATAAAATTATTAATCTCTGAAAGCTTCTCTTTATCTAAAGACAATAATATATTGTAATCTTCATCCCTTAATGTTATCCCATTAACCTTTTCTATATTTTTTAATTTATCTTCATCTTCACCGCTTTTATTAGAAGAAATACTTTTGTTTATATTTTCAAAAAGTGTATTTACTTTTGATAAAGCTTCTATCCTCACTTCACTTTTTATTGTATATTGCTTATCTACTTTTGAAGCTGCTTCTTGCTGTTTTTCTAGAGTAGCAGCTTCATCTACTACATCTACTGGCGCCTTTATATCGGCATCCGCAATATCTCCAACTGCTAAATTATGTTTTTTTGGTGATACTACTATAAGCAAAAGAAAATATATTATAATAAATACAACACAATAAATTATTGGTATTTTATATTTTTCTTGAATATAATTTTTGTTTTTCTTCGTTTTTATCCACTTAAATTTATTTATGGACATGTCAATCACCTTCTAATCTTAATAGTTTTTTAGTAATCAACAGGATTATTATCAACTATATTTTGTTCAACCACAAAAATAACATTTACAATAACATTTCCATCTGCCTCATCTTTAGTCGTTACTATTTTATCTTTAATTTTTGCTTCCCGCGTTAAATTGTTATATAGAGATTCCTGCAACTGCTTAACTGCATTATCTATAGCTTCTTCTTTAGTCAACCTTACCGGAAATTCTTCCTTTTCATAATAATTAACTTTATTAAATATTTTTCCACTTTCCTCTATTTTATCATACTCTTTAAAACCTTTTATAGCTTTTTTAAGATAAATTTTCTTTCCGAACATTTCTAAATAGATATCACTATCCTTATTCCCATTTCTCTTAAGCTCAGTACCATCTATTTTGACAACCATGTTTTTTTCATAAAAGGTATTTGCCATTACTACACCATCCGGAACAACTTCATACGGGTTTTCTTCCTTGCCATTTATTCCTTCTATTAAGATATCTCCTGGTTTTACTAAATCTCCTATATGAACAGTAGACCTTCCAGAAAAAACATATACCCTACTTACTTCTCCCTCCATTTTAGAAACTAAATTTCCCTTTTTCTCTTCTATTATTTCTGGTGGATTAACTTTTTCTTCTATATTAACTTTTAATGTAGAGCCTTCGATTCTCACTCTTATCCAAAGTATACCAGAATTAATATCTTCTATCTTTTTCTCTAACTCTTTGACATCTATTTCTTTTTTCTTTATACCAGGGACGATGCCTAAATTATATAAATCTTGTCTTATTTCATAAGGTGATAAATTATTTCTTGTGTTAATTTCTATACTCCAAACGAAGGTTGAAAGATATAAGAGGATTATTAAAAAAATCCCAGCCCCTATGCATAAAAATATTTTATTTTTTAATCTAAATAATAAAAATAATATGCCTCTTTCACCAACTATCTTAACTTTTCCATTTAATCTTTTTATAATTCTCTTTAAATTATCATAGTCTTTATATTCTATTGTGACTCTTAAAGTTACTATATCTACTTTTTTAACATTCAATATGTTTATATTTTCATTCCATAATATGTTTAAAACTCTTTCGGGATTTAGTACTTTTATTTCAATTATTAACTTTCCAGTTTCAAATATTCCTCCAGACATTTTACACCTCATATGATATAGAATTAAATTTACCACTAATAGTTATTGTGGATTCACCTATATATAATATTTCAAAATTATCACCTTCGATGGAAATTGGCTTTAATTTAGTATTTACTTTTATTATGTTTCTTTCAAAAAGTACTATCCCCTTATGATTTTCTATTGTAATTTCTTCTTGCCCAATTACACTTATCCTAGGCAGATCTAAAGCTATATCTTTTGATATATTCAACTTTTCAGCTATAATTTCTCTACCTTTATCAATTTTATTTTGCATAATTTAACCCCTCTTATATTTTTACTAATAGTAATTTATGATAAAGATATAGAGAAAATTACATCTTTAAATCTAATTAACAAAAAAGCAAAGAGGGTTATTTTAACTCTCTTTGCTTTTATTTATTTTACATATTAAATTCAAAAATACCAAGTTAAACTCAGATATATAATGTTATTCAACCTTTTATGTAGCTGCTTAAACAATTATAGTTTTTTATTTTAAAACTGCTGAGGAAGGTAACTTAGATAAATTTAATATTAAATTTAATCTATTTTCCCTTATAAAATCAAGTATAATTATATACTTATTTTAGGCTATAAACCAAAATTCCTCAGCTCTGGTGTATCAAAAAATAATACAACAAAGCTTATTGAATAAATAAGCCTCCAATAACAGCTATAAAATCAAATTGCTTTGATTTTTAAAATGAATTTACTATTTAAATTTTCTCTTTCTAGCAGCTTCTGACTTTTTCTTTCTTCTTACGCTTGGTTTTTCATAGTGTTCTCTTTTTCTAACTTCTGAAAGAACTCCAGCTCTTGCGCATTTTCTCTTAAATCTTCTTAATGCACTTTCAAGTGTTTCATTTTCTCCAACTTTTATTTCTGACATCTATTATCCCTCCCTCCGCTAGCTCAAATTAATCAATTTAACTCAGCTACGGGCTTAATAACACACGCTATATTATACAATAGGTAACTTCTAAAGTCAACTCTTAGTATAAAATTCCATTAACCTGGCGGCCACTTTAAATCTCTTTGACCTAATACATGGAAATGAAGATGATTTACGGTTTGCCCTCCATCTTTACCACAGTTATTAACTATTCTATAACCACCTTCACTTATACCTAAATCTTTTGCTAATTTACTTATAACTTCAAATATATGTGCAATAATTTTAGAATTTTCACTATTTATTTCATTTGCACTTTGTATATGCTTTTTAGGTATAACTAAAAAATGAATTGGAGCAGCTTTATTTATATCATGAAAAGCTAATACTTCTTCATCCTCATAAATTTTACTGCTCGGAATTTCTCCATTAATTATTTTACAAAAAATACAATCCATAACACCCCTCCTTTCTAAAATCGCCAAGCAATCTTTAAAATTATTAATCGTTAATTACTAATTGTCCTTGTGCAACTTCACCAAGAGATTCTTTTATTTCTACATCTACAATTTTACCAATTATTTCTTCAAGTTGGCAAGGTACATGTACCTTTATGTAATTCGTTGTATATCCTTCGTAATAGCCTTCTTTTCCTTTTACAGAACTTTCTATAAGCACATCCATTTTTTGCCCTATAAAACTCTTTATAAATTCATCTTCATTTTTATTACTTAATTCTATAAGTATTTTGCTGCGTTTATCCTTTGTTATTCCATCTATTTGATTTTCCATTTTTTCAGCTTTTGTACCTTTTCTAGGACTGTATTTGAATACATGAGTTTTTGCAAGTTTAATATCCTTCAAAAATTCATATGTTTCATTAAATTCTTCTTCTGTTTCTCCTGGGAATCCTACAATAACATCAGTAGTTATTGATACCCCTGGTAATGTTCTTCTAAGCATTTCTACTGTTTCTTTATATTCTTCAGCCGTATATCTTCTGTTCATTCTCTTTAAGGTACTATTACATCCACTTTGAAGAGATAGATGGAAATGCGGACATAACTTTTTAAATTTCCTTATTTTTTCTATTACTTCTTCTGTAAAGAAAGCTGGTTCAATTGATCCTATTCTTATTCTCTCTATACCTTCCACTTTTTCTATTTCTTCTATAATATCTATTAAATTGATCTTTTCTTCTAGGTCTAAACCATAGGATGCTGTATGGATACCAGATAATATTACTTCCTTAAATCCATGATCTGCCAACTTATTTACTTCTTCAATTACTTGTTTTGGATCCTTTGAACATACTGAGCCTCTAGAATAAGGTATTATACAATAACTGCAAAATCTATTACATCCATCTTGTATCTTTAAGAAAGCTCTAGTTTTATCTTGATAATCTTCAATATTTAGAGTTTCAAATTTCTTATTTTTAAGTACACTTTCTACATGGACTTGTGGTTTACCTTCTTCTCTTGCCTTATTTACATAATAAACTACATCACCCTTATTTCTTGTTCCTAATACAACATCTACTCCTGGTATAGCAGAAACTTCTTGAGGTGCCATTTGGGAATAACATCCTACAACGGCAACAACAGCATTTTCATTTAGTCTTCTTACTTTGTTTATAATTTGCCTTGATTTTTTATCTCCCATATTTGTAACAGTACAAGTATTTATAACATATACATCTGCTACTTCACTTGAATCAACAACCTCATAACCTTCTCTAATAAACTTTTCTGCCATAGCTTCTGATTCATATACGTTAACCCTACAACCTAATGTAGAAAATGCAACCTTCATTATCATTTTCCTCCTAAATCTCCTAATTCATAATTAACTAATGAAGCACATACAAATCCTGCTGTTTCTGTTCTTAAAATTCTTTTACCTAATGTTACTATATATGCTCCACTATCTTTTAATTTACTTATTTCTTCTTCCTCAAAGCCGCCTTCTGGACCAACTAATATTCCAATATCTGTTATATTTAAAATGTTATCTTCTAATTCATTATTTAATTTTCTAAATAATGTCTTTATACCAAAATCCTCTGCATTTTCATAAGGCACAATTATTAAATCCATAGTTTTTAATTTATCAATAGCTTCCATAAAACTTATTGGAGATACTACCTTTGGTATTACTGTTCTTTTACTTTGTTTTGCTGCTTCTAAAGCTATCCTATTTAACCTGTCTAATTTTTTAAATTCACCCTTAAGCTTTATATCTACTCTTTCTGTTATAGTTGGAATAAATTCTATAATCCCTAATTCTGTGCCTTTTTGAACTATTAGGTCCATTTTCTGAGCTTTTGGTAAGCCTTGAAATAAATAAATCTTAATTCTACTTTCGTTATTAATTTTAAGTTTTTCATCTATAGATACAATAACTTCCTGTTTACTTATTGTTTCTATTGTAGATAAAAATTCTTCACCTTCACAATTGTTTAAAACTATTTTATCCCCTTCATTAAGCCTTAATACCTTATAAAGATGTTTTACATCATCACCTAAAATTTTTGCCTTGCTATCTATAAAATTTTCTTTAGGAGTAAAAAATTTATGCATTGTTCTAATCCCCTTAATCCTATATTAATTTAGCAACTATACAGTTCCATTCTCCATCTTTATTTATCTCTATAATCTCAAAACCTACAGATTTTAACTTTGAAACTACCATGTCGACTCTATCATGGATTATCCCAGATGTAATAAAATATCCATTTTCCTTTAAAACTCTTTTAACATCTTCTGTTAACACACATATTATTTCAGCTATTATGTTAGCCACAACAATATCTGCCTTAGCATCAATTACTTCTACTAAATTTCCTTCTAAAATTTCTATATTATCTAAATTATTAAATTCTACATTTTGCTTTGCCGAATCTACTGCAACTGGGTCTAAATCAACGCCTATTGCTTTTTTAGCTCCAAGCTTTGCTGCAGCTATAGCCAGTATTCCAGAACCACATCCCACATCAAATACAATACTATCTTCTTTTACATACTTTTCAAGAGCTTGCATACACATCTTAGTGGTTTCATGATCACCAGTTCCAAAAGCCATTCCAGGATCTAATTCTATTACTAACTCATCACCTTTAACTTCATAAGTTTCCCAAATTGGCTTTACTACAAGTCTTTCCCCTACTTTCGCTGGCTTATAATATTTCTTCCAGTTATTAGCCCAATCCTCTTCATACATTTTTTCACTTTCTACTTTTCCTAAACCAACATCTATTCCCATAGATTTTAATTCTTCTATTTTTTCTTCAACATAAGATATTACTTCATCAATATTATCTTCTTCAGCAAAATACGCCTTAACTACTGCATGTTCTCCCTTATGTTCTAAAATATTTATATCAGCAAAATCCCAGGTTAACGGTCCCTGTTCTCTTCCTAAAATATCTTGTGGATCCTCAATGGCTACCCCTTTACATTCTAATGAATAAAATATTCCCGAAATAGGTTCTAAAGCCTCACTATTAGTTAACACTCTAACTTCTATCCAAGTTCCTTCCATTAATAAATCAGTCCTTTCAAAGTTTCTTTGACTAATTAATTATTTTACACTTATTTTAACTAAATGACAATTAATAAATGAAAATGAATAATTTATGATAAACTAAAAAATAAAAAAGCGCTAAGCGCTTTTTTATTTGGCTGCTTTTGCAGCTTCTAAAACCTTATCATAACTTGGTTCATTAGTTATTTCTTCAAGATATTCAACAAAAGTTACTTTTCCTTGTGAATCAACAACAAAAGAATTTCTTGCTAATAAACCTAATTCTTTTACATAAGATCCTGTTGCTTCCCCAAAACTTCTATATTTATAATCTGATAAAGTTATTACATTTTTAATTCCCTCATTACCACACCATCTGCTTTGAGCAAATGGTAAATCCATTGAAATTGTATAGCAGGTAACACCATTTAACTTAGCTACCTCTTCATTAAATTTTTTAACTTCCATATTGCAAACTGGGGTATCTAAAGAGGGTACTGTTAAAAAGATTCTTACACCCTTGGTATCACTCAAGGTGAAATCTTTTAAATCATTTGTTGTTACAGTAAAATCACTAAAACTATCTCCAACATTTAAAATTTTACCAACTAAAGTCATTCCTTCTCCATTAAATTTTACATTCGCCATTTTATCTACTCCTTAAATATTAATTTTGTTCTATATTATTATTTCAAATTCTGCCACATATATACCTATCATACTTTTAAATATCTATTATCATTTTTATTTAATCTATAAATCTAATTTATATTACCGATATTTAAAATAAAAAATAACAGTTAAGCAGATTTTTAATTATATAAAAATCTACAAAACTGCTATTAAAACTTATATCATTTAAAGAGATTTTTTAATTTTCTTTTTGACCCAGTTTCTTCTGTAATTTTTTCTCCACAAGCTTCCATAAAGGCTTTCAAAGCTTCTTTTTGTTTTTCAGTTAAATTCTTAGGAATATCTACTATAACTTTAACATATTGATCTCCTCTACCTGAAGAATTTACCCTAGGAACCCCTTTACCTTTTAATCTAAATAAAGTTCCTGATTGAGTTCCAGCCGGAATCTTGTATTTAACATCTCCATCGACTGTTGGTACTGTAACTTCAACTCCTAAAGCTGCTTGCCCCATAGAAATATGGGTATCTATATAAATATCGCTGCCTTTTCTTGTAAACTTCTTAGAAGGAGCAACTTTTATACTAATATAAAGATCTCCTGCTGGGCCTCCATTTTTACCATGTTCTCCCTGGCCTCTAAGAGGCATTACATTCCCTGTATCCACACCAGCTGGTATATTAACAGAAATTTTTCTATTTTTTCTTACACTACCTTTACCATGGCATGTAGAACAAGGTGTATCTATAACTTGCCCAGTACCGCCACAATGACTGCAAGTTGAAGTACTTACAAAACTTCCTAAAGGTGTCTGTCTTTGTACTCTTATTTGACCTGTTCCATGACATGTAGGACATGTTTTTGGTGAAGTACCAGCTTTTGCTCCCGATCCATTACAAGCATCGCAAGCTTCACTTCTATTAATTGATATTTCTTTTTCCACCCCAAAAACTGCTTCCTCAAAAGTTAAGTTTAATATATATTCTAAGTCATCACCTCTTTGCGGACCATTTCTTCTTCTGCTAGAAGCTCCTCCCCCAAAGAAGGTATCAAAAATATCTCCAAATCCACCTAAATCACTAAAGTCAAAACCACCAAAACCACCGGCTCCAAATCCACTTCCATCAAAATCAACTGTTCCAAATTGATCATATCTTGCTTTCTTTTCTGGATCAGAAAGAACTTGATAAGCTTCATTTATTTCTTTAAACTTTGCTTCCGCTTCTTTATCTCCTTGATTTTTATCCGGATGATATTTTATAGCCAACTTTCTAAAGGCCCTTTTTATTTCATCTTCTGAAGCGCCTTTCTCTAAGCCTAATATTTGATAATAGTCCTTGTTTGCCATCTATTTCACCACCATTTATCTTTATTACTTTATTATGTCTCTTGCTGTAACCTAACTTCCTTTTCTGTAGACGGCAGTAACAGCCAACATAACACTAATTTATATTTTACTTAAGAAAAGGGAAGACGACAACTGCCTTCCCTCCTATTATATATACTAGTAAATTAAGTTACAACTATTTATCATCTTTCACTTCAAAGTCTGCATCAACTACATTATCATCAGTTGGTCCTTGTTGATGAGTTCCTGCACCACCCATATTTGGATCAGCACCTTGAGTTCCTGCTTGTTGATATATCTTTGATGATATTGCATAGAATGCTTGATTTAAATCTTCCATAGCTTTCTTAATAGCTTCTATATCTTCGCCATCTTTAACTTTATTTAACTCATCTAATTTACTTTCAATTGTTGCTTTATCTTCTGCTGAAACTTTATCACCAAGTTCATCTAAAGTCTTCTTAGTTTGATAAGCTACTTGATCTGCATTATTCTTAACTTCTATTTTTTCTTGTCTCTTCTTATCTTCTTCTGCAAATTTTTCTGCTTCTTTTACAGCTTTTTCTATTTCTTCTTCACTTAAGTTAGTTGATGCTGTAATTGTGATGTTAGCTTCTTTACCAGTACCCTTATCTAATGCAGAAACTTTTACTATACCATTAGCATCTATATCAAAAGTTACTTCGATTTGTGGAATTCCTCTTGGTGCAGGTGCAATTCCTGATAAAGTAAATCTACCTAAGGTTTTATTATCAGCTGCCATCTTTCTTTCACCTTGTACTACGTGAATTTCAACTGATGTTTGACCATCTGCAGCAGTTGAGAATATTTGACTCTTCTTTGTTGGAATTGTAGTATTTCTTTCTATTAATGGAGTAGCAACACCACCTAAAGTTTCAATTCCAAGTGTTAGCGGAGTAACGTCTAGTAATAATACATCTTTAACTTCTCCTGTTAAAACACCTGCTTGAATAGCAGCACCCATTGCTACGCATTCATCTGGGTTAACTCCCTTAGATGGTTCTTTTCCTGTAAAGTTCTTAACAGCTTCTTGAACTGCTGGAATTCTTGTAGAACCACCAACCAAAATAATCTTATCAATATCTCCAATTGAAAGTCCAGCATCACTTAGAGCTTTCTTCATTGGTTCAATTGATCTTTGAACTAAATCACTAGTAAGTTCATTAAACTTAGATCTAGTTAAATTCATATCTATATGTTTTGGACCAGTTGCATCTGCTGTTATAAATGGTAAGTTAATATTAGTTTGCATTGATGATGATAATTCAATTTTAGCTTTTTCAGCAGCTTCTTTTAATCTTTGAACTGCCATTTTATCATTTCTTAAATCAATTCCATGTTCAGCCTTAAATGTATCAGCAATATAATCCATTATCTTTTGGTCAAAATCATCTCCACCTAGGTGTGTATCTCCATTTGTTGCTAACACTTCAAATACTCCATCACCAAGTTCTAGAATAGATACGTCGAATGTACCACCACCTAAATCATAAACTAAGATTTTTTGGTTAGTATCCATTTTATCTAATCCATAGGCTAAAGATGCCGCTGTTGGCTCATTTATTATTCTTAAAACTTCAAGTCCTGCTATTTTACCAGCGTCTTTTGTTGCTTGTCTTTCTGAATCGTTAAAGTATGCTGGAACAGTAATTACAGCTTGAGTAACTTTTTCTCCTAAATATGCTTCTGCATCAGCTTTGATTTTTTGAAGAATCATTGCAGAAATTTCTTGTGGTGAATATTCTTTTCCATCTATGTTGACTTTATGGTTAGTTCCCATATGTCTCTTAATTGATATTATTGTTCTATCTGGATTAGTAATCGCTTGTCTTTTAGCTACTTGACCTACTAGTCTTTCTCCATTAGCTTGGAAAGATACAACTGATGGAGTTGTTCTAGAACCTTCTGAGTTTGTTATTACAACTGGTTCGCCACCTTCCATAACTGAAACACATGAATTTGTTGTTCCTAAATCTATTCCTATAATTTTTCCCATAATTTTTCCTCCTAAAATTTTAAAGATTTATGTTTTACAATATACTTAACTAATTAGCTACCTTTACAATAGTATATCTAATTATTTTTTCGCCTCTTTTATATCCTTTTTGGAATACTTCAGCAATTTCATTTTCTCCATAGTTTTCATCTTCTATATGCATAACTGCTTGATGAAAATTCGGATCAAACTTTCCACTGGCATCAATTTCCTCCACGCCTAATTTTTCAAAAGCAGTTTTAAATTGCTTTATTGTCATTTCAATTCCTTTTTTAAAGTCATCTAAATTTCCGTCAACAGTCATTGCTCTTTCTAAATTATCTAAAACAGGAACCATTTCTTTTAATACATCACTACATGCATCACTATAGATTCCTTCTTTTTCTTTAGTAGTTCTTCTTCTATAATTATCATATTCCGCTGAAACTCTGAGAAGTCTATCTTTTAATGCTTCCAACTCATTATTCAGTCTTTTGTTTTCATCTTTTAATTTTCTCATAGCTTCTAATTCGCTTTCTTTATCTTCATTATTTTCGTCTAAAGCCTCTTCTGCTTTCTCAGAAGTTTCATTTGTTTCTGTTTCTCCATTAGAATTTACTTCTTTATTATTTACTTCTTCATCTTTTTTAACTTCTTCAACTAAGTCTTCTAATGGCTTATTATTATCTTCCAAAACAACACCTCATCTCTTTTATTCTAATAGTTGATTTTTCAAGCTTTCATTTAGCTCAATCATTACCTTATTCATTATGGCTACGACCCTTGAATAATTTATTCTCTTAGGCCCTATTAATCCTATTGTTCCTATAGGTCTACCATTAAAATAATATTGTGCAGATATAACTGAACAATCTTTTGCTTCTGGAAAATTATTTTCTTCTCCAATTTTAATGGTTATACCATTTGAAGGCTCAATTAAGTCTACTAAATTTTCTTTATCATTTATTAAAGATATTATTTCTTTAGCTTTGTCTATGTTGTTATATTCTGGATAATTAAATATATTTGTTGCTCCTTCTACAAAAATTTCTTCCTTTTCTGATTCTTTTAAAGTTTCATATAAAGCTGGTAGAATTGCATTAAATAATTCATCATATCCAGATAATTCATTTTTAATTTTATTAATTACCTCTAAATTAATTTGTTCAATAGATAAATTTCTTAATCTTACATTTAATACTTCATTGATCATTTGAATAGTTTCTTTTCCTGGCATTTGGCTCAATCTAATAATTTGATTTTTAATAACACCATTATCTGCCACTATTACAGAAACCAAATTATGATTGTCAATTGGAAACAACTGAATTGACTTTATATAACTGCTTTTTACTGATGGAGCCTTAACGACTGTAGTTAAGTTAGTCAACTCTGATAATAAAGAACAAGCTTCTTTTACCACCTTATCAACTTCATGCATTGCAGATTTTAAAATATATTCCTTTATTCTAAGCTCTTCTTCCTTCGTTAAACTTCCAGTACCCATTAATTTATCTACATATAATCTGTATCCTTTATTAGAAGGTATTCTACCTGAAGAAGTATGTGGTTGTTCTAGTAAGCCCATTTCTTCTAAATCAGCCATTTCATTTCTAATTGTAGCAGAACCAACACCCAAATTATATTTTTTAGCTATTGTTCTTGATCCTACTGGCTCTCCAGTAAGTATATAGTCATTAATGATAGCCTGAAGTATTTTTATTTTTCTTTCATCAATAATAGTCATTCTATCACCTCTATCTGTTAGCACTCGTTCCGCCCGAGTGCTAATGACTACAATACAAATATAGTATTTCTTATATATTTTGTCAATTATATTAAGGTTTAGATTTTATATATTTTTCTTAAAAATTTAAAATTATATATATTTATCTCTAAATTGCTACAATTTTCTTATAATATCTTATCAGTTTAAAATAAAATCACTCATTACATAATTAGATAATTCAATTCCCTTTTCTGTAAGCCTTAAATAGCCTCCTTTTATTTCTAACAAATCTTTCTCTATATTTTTTTCAATTATTTTTTTATAAATATCCATAATATTAATATTAAATCTTCTTTTAAATTCTTCCATATTAATACCTTCTATTAATCTTAGTCCCATAAACATAAATTCTTCTATATTATCTTCCTTTGAATTATAATAAATTTCCTCAGTTACAGCTTCTTCAGCATTTACTTTTTCTATATATTTTTTAACATTTTCAATATTTTTTATTCTTTTTCCGTCTATAAAAGAAGCTGAAGAAGATCCTAAGCCAATGTACTCCTTACTTCTCCAATAAACCTTATTATGATAACACTCAAATCCATCCTTAGCATAATTTGATATTTCATATTGTTTATAACCATAAAAATTTAAAATCTCTTTTGTTATTTTATACATGTCTCTTTCCATTTCCTCTGAAGGAAGTATTAATTTATTTTTTTCATAAAGTTTATAAAAAGCTGTTCCCTCTTCAACTATTAAACTATATGCTGATATATGCTCTGGTTCCAAGGAAGCTATTTTCTCTAAGGAATCTTTCCAATCCTCTACAGTTTGAGAAGGTAATCCAAACATAAGATCAACATTTATATTATTAAAACCAACCTTTCTAGCTAATTTAAAATTTTCTTCAAAAACATTAAAAGTATGAATTCTTCCAATATCTTTTAATAACGAATTTTGAACCGCCTGTAATCCCATACTAATTCTATTTATTCCACATTTTTTCATTACAATTAGCTTTTCCTCATCTAAGGTACCAGGATTAGCTTCCATAGTGAATTCAATATTTTCATCTAAATTAAGTTTATTAATTGTTATTAATAATTTTTCTAGTTGTTTAGAACTTAAATATGAAGGTGTCCCTCCTCCTACAAATATACTTTTTATATTATATGTAATGTTTTTATTTTCAATTTCCTTACATAAAGCATCTACATAATCCTCTTTTAAATAATCTATATTAGCATACGAAGGGAAATCACAATAATAACACTTCTGTTTACAAAAAGGAATATGTATATATAATGACATATTTTTCATATTAATATCTCTCTTTCATTATTAATTTATTATTTTTATTTAAAATATTATATCAATTGTTATTTTAAATATAAAGCCACACATATTCAGTTTGGAGTTTAAAGTTTGGAGTTTAAAGTTTGGAGTTTTATAGATAAATAAGTAACAATTAATAAGTAAATTAATAAAGCTGCTACAAATTTTGCAGCAGCCATTTATACCCAAAATATACACTGAATTATTTTATAATTCTATAAGGTCTATATTTATAATATTATGAACAAGCAAATCTCTCTGAACTCTATCTATTTTCACATTAATTTTTTCATTTTCAAAATTTATATCAAATTTAGATCCTAATCCATATCTTGAAAGATAGGTTTCTACCTTATGCATCACCATGGATATAGGAATAATATCTCCATCTTTTCTTCTAATAGTTCCAGTAACTTGTCCTAATCTTCTTAAGACTTTTCCCTTTTTTCTTGTGTCTCTAAGTTTAGCTTCTAACATAATACCACCCTTTCAATAATCTTTGTTAGTTTATATATATTTAAGGGGGGTACTTTTAATTACAATTATTTTTTATGTAAATTTAATTTTCTAATTTAACAAGATTATCTTTTAAGAATAAAATAATCATATATTAATAATTATAGAGGAAGTAAATTGAGAAGTTTTAAAATTCTAACCTTTGATGGCGGAGGAATAAGAGGTGCTTTAAGCATTGAGATATTACATAGGATAGTTCTTAAATATCCTGATTTATTAAAAAAAGTAGATTTACTTTCAGGAACTTCCACTGGATCAATAATAGCTTCACTTTTGGCCAAAGGAGTTTCTGTTGATGAAATAAGAAATTTATATAATATTACAACAACAAGGAAAATCTTTTCTAATGCAAAAATTAACTTATTTAAAGCAAAATATAAAAATATAAATTTAAATAATATATTATCCAATTATTTTGAGAATGATATGAAATTAAAAGATTTAAAACAAAAAATTTTAATTCCTTCTTTTAATATTAATAGCACTGATGATTTTACCTGGGAACCAGTATTTTTCAATAATTTTATTAAAGATGGCACAGAAAATATATCAGTAAAAGATGCTATTTTATCTAGTTCAGCAGCACCTGCTTATTTCCCATCTTACAAGCAATATATCGATGGAGGGGTTGTAGCTAATTCACCTTCAGCTGTTTCCCTGCTATTTGTATATAAAGCTTATAAGAAAGACTATAGTCTTAATAATATTAAAATTTTATCTATAGGTACTGGTAATATTCCAGAAAAAATAAATGGTAAAAATAAAAACTGGGGCCTTTTTCAATGGGCCTTTAATCCCTTTAATAAAATGAAGTCTCCAATTTTATCACTTCTTATGGACGGTATGGAAGATTTAAATAACATGTATTGCAAAGAATTATTGAAATCTAATTATTTTAGAATAAATCCTAAAATACCAAAATTTATTGATTTAGATGAATATAAATATATCCCCTACTTAAAATCTATTGCAAATTCTTATGATTTATCTAAAGCTTATAATTATATAGAAAAAGTTTATCTTAAATAAAAAAAATTTGAACTCTTTTATTGATCCTTTAATATAATATATTATTACCACCTTACTCTTTTTGTATCTAACAAGGGCCAAGATTATTATAATCTTGGCCCTTGTTAGTTTATTTATCTACCTTTAGAATAGACATAAATGCTTCTTGAGGAACTTCAACAGATCCAACCTGTCTCATTCTCTTCTTTCCCTCTTTTTGCTTTTCTAACAGTTTTTTCTTTCTAGTAATATCTCCACCATAACATTTAGCAAGAACGTCTTTTCTCATTGCCTTAATAGTTTCTCTTGCAATTATCTTTGATCCAATAGCTGCTTGGACTGGTACTTCAAATAATTGACGTGGAATTATTTCTTTTAATTTTTCTGCAATTGCTCTACCTTTTGCATAAGCCTTTTCCTTTGGAACAATCATAGATAAAGCATCTACTATATCTCCATTTAAAAGTATATCTAGTTTTACCAATTCTGTTCTGGTATATCCCTTTAATTCATAATCTAATGAAGCATAACCTCTTGTTCTAGATTTTAAAGTATCAAAAAAGTCATATACTATTTCATTTAGAGGAATATCATAATTTATTGAAACTCTAGTTTCCTCTAAATATTGCATGTCAATAAAAGTTCCTCTTCTTTCTTGACATAATTCCATTACTGCTCCAACATAATCCGACGGCGTAATAATACTAGCTCTTACAACCGGCTCCTCCATATATTCAATTTCTGTAGCTTCTGGAAGATTAGTTGGATTTGTAAGATCAATAATTTCTCCATTAGTTTTCTTTACTTTATAAATAACTGATGGAGCTGTAGTTATAATATCTAAATTAAATTCCCTTTCAATTCTTTCTTGAATTATTTCCATATGTAATAATCCTAGGAAACCGCATCTAAATCCAAAACCTAAAGCAACTGATGTTTCCGGTTCAAAATTTAAAGCAGCATCATTTATTTGTAACTTTTCAAGAGCATCTTTCAACTCCTGATATTTTGCTCCGTCAACTGGATAAATACCTGAATAAACCATAGGTATAGCTGGCTTATATCCTGGTAATGGTTCTTTTATAGGATTGTCAGCATATGTAATTGTATCTCCAACTCTGGCATCTCTAACATTTTTTATAGAAGCTGCAATGTAACCAACATCACCAGCTCTTAATTCACTTGTTGCTAATGGTTTTGGAGTGAAAACTCCAACTTCTGTTACTTCATAAACTTTATTTGTAGCCATTAATTTTATCTTAGTTCCTGCCTTAACTACCCCATCAAAAATTCTTACATGAGATACTACCCCTTTATAGCTATCATAATAAGAATCAAATATTAAAGCCTTCAACGGAGCATTTTCATCACCATTTGGAGCTGGTATTTTATCTACTATTGCTTCTAACACATCATTTATATTTAGTCCTGTTTTGGCAGATATCATTGGAGCATCAGCAGCCTCTATTCCAATTATATCTTCTATTTCAGTCTTCACTTCTTCTGGCCTTGCTGACTGTAAATCTATTTTATTTATTACTGGAACTATTTCCAAATCATTATTTAAAGCTAAATAACAGTTCGCTAAAGTTTGAGCTTGAACACCTTGTGTTGCATCAACTATTAAAACCGCTCCTTCACAAGCTGCTAAACTTCTTGAAACTTCATATGTAAAATCTACGTGTCCAGGAGTATCAATCAAATTTAGGATATATTCCTCTCCATTTTCTTTTCTATAAATAAGTCGAGCTTCTGTAGACTTAATTGTTATTCCTCTTTCTCTTTCAATTTCCATATTATCTAGAGTCTGTTCTTCCATTTCTCTTTGGGTAAGAGTTCCTGTAGCTTCTAGTAGCCTGTCTGCTAGGGTTGATTTGCCATGATCTATATGGGCAACTATTGAAAAATTTCTAATATATTTTTGTCTGTTACTACTCATATTTTAACTATTAGCATTAATATAGCTAAATAGCCATTTCACCCCCATTATATTAAATCAAACTAAATTATATCACACCACACTAGATTACTGTCAATATAAATATTAACTATCAAATCTTCTATTCTATTTCTTTTATAAATTCATCAACAATTTTATCTAAATCATCCTGTGTGCTATTTTTATTATCCTCTGTATTATTTTTATCATTAATATTCAGTTTATCAATTATATTGTCAGCAAATGATGAAATTTTATTATATGCAAAATTAGCAGCTTCTTTAATTTTATTTAAAAATACATTATCATCATTAATATAAATTTCCTTATCAGCTATTTTTACAGTCATTTTATCCTCCTCTTCAGTTGGAATATATATTTTTATCTCTGCATCATCTTTAATAAATTCCTTGAAGTCATCTCCAAACTCATTACTAATAATTTCATAATTATTTTCTCCTTCACCTGTTGGTGACAAAGCCTTAGTATTGATGATATTTATTCTAATAAAGCCAACTAATACTATGCTAAAGAATATAATTATACCAGTTAATATTTTCTTATTAAACAAAAGGGCACCCCCTAGATTTTTTTTACTATCTAAAGGATGCTCATTTTTTAATTTTTTATTCAATTACTGACCATTTATATATTCAGCAACTATTCTGGCAATATATTTTGCAGATAGCTTTGCCTCTTGAGCTTCATTTACATTTGATCCAACTTCTATTAATATAAAATTATCACTTAAGCTATAATTTATAGCAGTAGCCCCTACTGGATAAATATAATTATTTCTCATTAATCCAGGAAATAAAGAGTTCGAAATATTTAATAACTTATTAGCCAATTCTAAATTAGCAGCATATCTATCACTGTTTTCTGCCAAAACAAACATTAGTCTAGCCAAATTTTGATTATTTAAGTTTATAGTTACTGCATCTTTATTAGTAACACTGTCCCTGTGCAAATCAATTATCAATTTAAAATCTCCATATTCTTGTAAATAACTATTTAAAGTTTCGTTCGATCTCTTATAGCTATCATTATAAGAAATGCTATGATTAGTTTTATCATGTATTACAGATATTCCATATCCTTCTTCTAATTCCTTAGCTAAAATTTCTCCAACTCCAACAACATTAAAATTACTATCTGTTGTTAGTTCTCCTACCTCTGCATAATTTTCTATTGCATGAGTGTGTAATATTAGTACTTCTGGTTTAGAATTATCTAAAAGCTTCTTTAAACTTTCATCATAGGCAGGACTAACTTTATTTAATTCTGCTAATTCTTCTTCACTTACTGTCGCAATACTTTCTTTTTTTAAAGAAAAAGGTTTTATATTCGCTATTGGTGAATCAGTAAAAAATTTCTGAAGACCATTATAAAATACTCCAAGTTCTTTTCCTATAATTTTATATGCACTTATTCCTTTTAATCCGATGCTTTCTAATATAACATTTTTCAAAGATATATCATCGTCATTAATATTATTTTCATCAAAAATTTGAACTTTTACAACAGGCATACTATAATTTAGTAAATTAATATGGGCAAATCTACTTAATTGATCATATTTATTTATCGTCCCCATAAATCTTATTAAGAATATTAATATTCCTAATATAAGAATTATATATCCTATGTCAAAACTGCCTTTTATATTTAGCTTTTTTCTTTTATGCTTGTTTGAAATTGTTTCTTTTAATGAATACAAATGTAACTCCCCCTTCTCTCTTTATATATATATTAGGAGAGTTACATAATTATTAATAATTTAATACTTTTTTATCTAGCCCATAAATGCATTTATTTCTTCCATATCTAAATTAGGCTGAATTGCCATATTAATTCCATTTGCTATAACCTTTGATAAAGAATCCATTATTACATCAACATCCTTTGGAGTAACCATTAAATCTCCAATGGATGGGTCTAATATTTCTCTTATTAAATTATTCTTTTCATTTCTATCTAATGATTTTAACATTTTATAAAAGTCTGTTCCTGCTTCTGATTTTTTTATAAGCTCATCTAAAAGTAAATCAAGAGTATCATTAGCAATGGTTGCTGCATGAACAACTGTAGGTACTCCAATACTTATTACTTTTACCCCTATAGAATCCTCATTTATTTTCATTCTATGATTTCCAACACCTGCCCCCGGTGCTATTCCAGTATCACTGATTTGTATAGTTCTATTTACACGTTCAAGTTTTCTTGAACCTAAAGCATCTATACAAATAACTATTTCAGGTTTTAATTTTTCAACAAGTGATCTTATTATTTCACCAGTTTCTATTCCTGTAACTCCTAGGACGCCAGGGGCAATGCATGAAACAGGTCTAACTGATTCATCAATTGCATCAGGCATTAGTTCCTTAATATGCCTTGTAACCATAATTTTTTCTGTAACCTTAGGACCTAGTGAATCTGGAGTTACCCTTCTATTTCCCAATCCAACTACTAAAGCCAGCTTATTATAAGGCACATCAATAAGATTGCTTAAAGCTTTATTAATTGCTTGAGAAACTTTATCCATAATTTCTGTTTCATAGTAAGTCATTTCTGGAAAATCTATTGTAATATAATTTCCTTTAGATTTCCCAAGTTCCTTACCTGCTTCATCGCTTTCAATAGTTACCGTTGTTATTTTTACCTCTTCATCTTGGTCTTCTTTTACTATTACTCCATCTAATTCTCTTTTATTTTCTTGCGTGTACATATCACGAGCTTCTATTGCTAAATCAGTTCTTATGCTAATCATTGAAATACCTCCCAAATCATTATCATTTTTTATTTTTCCACAATATATTAATTTAATACTTGAACTTATAAACTTTCAATGATATAATCTAGTATGTTAAAAAAGAACTCGAACGCAGATTTCCCCAAAGCTGCAAAGAGACCCTATAAAAGCATTAAGGGGGTGAAGTAGAATGGCAAATATTAAATCAGCAAAAAAAAGAATTAAAGTTACTGAAAAGAAAACTGCTCAAAACAGAATGATTAAATCAGCTGTTAAAACAGTTATTAAGAAATTTGAAGCTGCAGTTGCTACAAATAATGTAGAAGAAGCTAAAGCTCTTTTCCCACAAGTTGCTAAGTCTTTAGACATGGCTGCTCAAAAAGGAGTAATTCATAAGAATATGGTAGCTAGAAAGAAATCTAGATTAGCTGCAAAATTAAACGCTATGGCGTAATTAAATAAGAAGCCGATCCAATTGGATCGGCTATTATTTTACCATAAAAATGTTAAATAACATTAATTCTAACTCCATAGTTTTATCATTACTGCTAGATTTTAATGAAATTTCTGTTTTTAAACAAATATCTAAAATTTCTTTTAATTGATTAAATGAAAATTTATTACTTTGATTTACTAATTTTTCACAAATAAATGTAGGAAGTTTATATTTACTTGCAATGCTGCCAATATTATGACCTTTATTTTTCAATACTTTTATTTCATATAATCTTTTAAAATGATTTTCTATGTTTGTTATTATAAGCATATGTTGATCACTTTTAAATAATAATTCATCTAACAAATCTATTGCTCTTTCCGCTTTTCTCAGCGAAATCAAATCTATTAAATCAAAAATATCATCTTCACTAGATTTTAATACTAACTTATCTATATCCTTTTTAGTTATTTCTTTACCTTCTGTATAAGCTATTATTTTATCTGCTTCCCTATTTATAATGTCAAAATTATTTGGTACCTTTTCCGCGAAATATCTAGCTTCAATCTTCTTTATTTCTTTGCCTCTTTTTTTAAAAACCTCTTCTACCTTCTTATAATATCTGTCTTTTTTTAATCTATCAAAATGAACAACCTTAGAAATTTTATCTAAAGAAACTAACTTTTTATTCTTTTTGGCTGTATCCCTTTTATCATTGAACAAATAATACATAATTAATATAGTGTAAGGCGGGATATCCTTTAAGTATTTTTCTATTTCCTTATATAATTTACTATTAGAACTATCTGTTTTCTCTTTTAAAAATTCAGCTCTATAGATAACAACTGCTTTTTTTTCTCCCATAAAAGGCATTGTTTCACAGGCATTTAAAATTTCATCATAATTTATATTAAGACCATCTAATCTAATATAATTTAAATCTTTCATTGATTTATCAACAACAGAATTAACTACTAAATTTACTCCTTCTTTAATTAATTCTTCATCTAAGCCACAAAAGATATAAGAGTTATTTATTTTACCTTTCTTAATTTCTTCTTCTAAAGCATCAAAATCTATCAACTTAACCTACCCTTCCTTAATAAACTGGCATAATTTTATCCTTAATTAGAACTATTTTGCTAAAGCTTCCATTCTTAAAATCTATTATATCATACGCCTCTACATTTTCATCTCTAGATACTTTTAATAAATATTTTTTATCATAACATTCTAAAAGCAGATTATTGTTGTATTTTTTAAGATTATACTTTTTTCCTATATTAACCCTATTAAAATACTTATATTTTTCCTTTGCCATAGTTATTAGTTCTATTTTTTCTGACTTTATATTATCACGTAAATAAAATAATTTTTTAGAAGTTTTATAGCTAATAGAAATTATACCTTCATGATAATATTCAATTTTAGGATAAGGTGAATAAAAAAGATTAAAAATATACAATAATGCTATAAAAAAAGGAAAAACAATTATTCTTCTCATATTTTTCTTATAAAAATAAGTAGTAATTAGAATTATAAAATAAAATTTAGCAATATATTCATTTAAATATATTATATTAGGTACTAAGCTATTCAATAAGTCTATTAAAAGATCAATAAGTCTAGTTATATAATAAGAAATAAATATTAAATAATTAAATAGAAGTTTCACCTTTAAAAATAAAAGTAGTAAGTTTCCTATAACAACTATAATATTCATAAAAGGAACTACTATTAAATTCCCTAATAAAAATCCTAATGAAAATTCCTTAAAAGCATATACTACTACCGGAAAAGTAAATATTTGAGATGAAATACAAATGGATATACTTTCTCTTATATATTTAGGAAACTTATAAAGCTTCTTATTTATTCTCTTGTTAAATAATATTATTCCTAAGGTAGCCAAAAAACTTAATTGAAAACCTATATTAAATATACTATAGGGCTTAAATAATATGATTATTATTCCCCCTAAAGATAGACCAGCTAAAGGATTATAGTTCCTTTTAAAACTCATTGCAAAACTTGTTGTTAGCATCATTATATAAGATCTGACAGTAGCTAATGCTGCTCCAGTAAAAATAACATAGAAAACTGATAAAAACGCAGCAGCTTTTTCTCCCAAAAACTTCTTTATAATTGAATATACTATTGCCATATGTAGTCCTGAAACTGATAGGGCATGTAATATTCCAAGTTTTTTCATATCCATTTCATCACTATTATCTAAGTACTCTGTATATCCAAAAGATATTGAAGTAATTATAGCTGCCCTTCTATAACCCAATTTTGATCTTATATTATAAAAGATTTTTTCTCTTAAATTATAAACTTTACTAATCAAATCACTTTTTAAATGCTTATAGCTATCTACTTTATAACTTCCTAATACTCCCTTTTCTCTATCAATGTCTTTTTTAAAGCTTCCCTTAACCTTTATTCTATCACCAGATGAAATTTCTTTTATATTTCCAGATAAATATACAGTTCTTCCTTTTATTTTTCCAATTGCTCCATAAGAATTTAGACTCTCTATCCTTATCTCCTCATTCTTACTAAAATTAATATTATAATAATTATAACTATTTATTATTGGTACAAAGAAAAAAATCATAATTAAAAATGAAAATTTTATCCCTTTATAAAATATTAATAATATAAAAAAACAGCTAGCAACAATTACTGCTAGCCATTTGCTTTCATCATATAAAACATATGAATAACTTCCAAATATAAATGATAAAAAAATATACACTAAAATATTTATTCTATAATTATAATTCAAATGGCATCACCTCATTATAATTTTTACCATTTTCTTATAATTATTTCAGATATTAAAAATATAAATAATATTATTGCTAATATTATTAAATCCATTAGCTCATAAGTATATTGCTTTACAAAAATTAATATTCCAGTAGTTAATATAAAAAGTAACACAAAGAATATTATAAGTTTTAATCCTTTATAATCTCCTTTTTTAATAACAGAACAATTTATAATTGTATCAATAAATAACATTAAAGATATTAAAGAATAACTTAGAACTTCAATATTTTTAATTTTTAAATAAACTAAAATTAAAGGTAATAATGAAAACAAAATTCCTCTTAGTATTATTTTATTATCATTTGTTTTATATTTTCCATATATCATATTTACTAATATTATAGGTGTCAATAATAACATATTTAAAAATATTATAAAATAATATTCAATTATATAGTTCTTGTTTAAAAGTTGATTAAAATTAAAGAAGATTATCTCTGATAATAAAGTAATTACATATATTGCAGTTCCCCTGTCAATTGCTTCAAAAACATATTTACTTTCTTTTAAAAGGTTTAAAAATGCCTGAATTGAGCTATTATGAGTATAAATATCTCCTAGTTTTTTTAATATTTCAGATACTTTCCCTTTGAATATTCCAATTTTAGATAGATTAATTAAAGAAACCTCTGCTAAGCTTTCTCCTTCTATTGCAAAGTTATATCCATCTTCCTCATACAAAGTGACAAGATTATACTGCTGCTCCTGAGTTAATTGACAATATATTCTTGTCTTAGAAACCCTCTTTAAAAATTCTTCCTTTTCAAGCAATTCAAGTTCCTTTCCTAAAGTAACTTGTTCTTCAGAAGATATTAAATTTATTTTTTTACCTAATACCTGAGCTGCCATTTTATTATCATCAGTAAATATAATTGGTAGTACTCCTTTTTGTCTAAGTTCATTAATTTCATCAGGTATAGTATCTATTATAGGATTTTCCATAGCAATAATACCAGCAAAGACAAGGTTACTTTCAATATTTTCAGACTCTGATGGTTCATAATTAAAAGATCTATATGCAAAAGCCTCGGTAATAAGTCCTTCTTTTGAAAAATTAAGATCAACTAACTTTATTTTCATTATATCTTCTGAAGTTATTTCCTTTTCCACACCATTTAATAAAATGCTTGTACAAGCATTTAATACTGTGTCTAACTCACCTCTAACATTTGCCCTATAGCCATTTCTATTTTTATTTATAGTTGTTGTCATTTTTTTATTTATATCTTTTGGTATTTCAAAGATTCTTTTATTTTTACCTTCAATATTACTTTTATAAATAGATTTAGTAACTCCATATTTTAAATAAGCTATGTCAAATATATCTCCTTTAGCCCAATCATTATCAACATTATATTTAGCATTATTACAAAGTATTGATATATCTAAAATTCTTCTAATATTTATATCTCCAATATCTACATCATTAGCTAAATAAATTTGATCATTAGTATATATTTTATCTACATATAATTCATTTTTAGTAATTGTACCAAGCTTTTTTAAAAATAGTATTTTTATTTCCTTTAACAATCCAAATGAAGAATAATTCATTAATTCTATTCCGTAGTTAGTCATAAATTTATTTTTTATATATTTTTCGTAGTATATGATAATTAAAGGTATTAATATAGAAAGCATAGCAAAAAATGAGTTTGCCACTAAAGGTAATTTATTAACTAAACCTCCTGGAAAAATTTCGATTAGTATAATTTGTAATAGTACTAAACAAATTTGAGCTTTAAATAAAACATTATCAAATTTATCAATAATAACATTTTTTCTTCTTTTAAAGTTTTTTACTCTACTTAAAACTTTTCCTAATTGAGTATTATTACCAGTTTCTATTACAATTCCACTGCCTGATCCCTCTTTTATTACCGAACCTCTAAAAAGGATATTGTTTATTTCTCCAATAGAGTTAGGCTTTTCATGCATTTTTATTGAGTATTTATTTTTTAACAAATTGTCACCAGTAATATTTCTTTCATCAACTTTTAAATTTCTACTTTCTATAATCCTAATATCAGCACCAATAAAAGAATTTTTTCTAAAGTAAACAATATCACCTTTTACTAAGTTCTCAGCTTCTATAAGCCTTTCTAAACCATTTCTTAATACTAAAACTTGGGAAGTATTTAACCTTTGCAAAAGTTCTATTTCTTTTTTGTTAGAAAAATCATTATATAATTTTAATCCAAAATAAAATAATAATATTATTAAAGAAATAATTCCTAATATATAAAACTTACTTAATATAAAAAAAATTATAAATAAAATATGAAAATATATATTTTTTCCTTTAAATAAATCAAAAAGAATCTGCAAATTACTTCTAGTATAAGGTAAATCAATTAAATTGTCTCCAAATAGAGTTTTTCTTTCATTAACCTGTTCTTCATTTAACCCGCTGTAAATATTACTTTCTAATATTTCTACTACTTTAGACCAGCTTTCACTATAATACTCTTTCATTCTACCCCTCCCCCAAAAAATAATTATACATTTTAATTTTACAATTATTATAATTAAATTTCCACAAAAAAAGCTGAAACATTGAAAATATAAATATATTTCAAATTTTCAATATTTCAGTTTTTATCAATTATATGTTTAATATTTATCAAGATTTTGTCTTTGGATTAAAAAATACTGCTGCTAAATAACCAAAAAAAACTGCTGCAGTTATTCCTGATGCAGTCCCTTCTATACCGCCTGTTAATATGCCTGCAATTCCTTTTTCATCTACTGCTTTCATAACGCCTTTAGCTAAAGAATTTCCAAAGCTAGGTAAAGGAACTGAGGCGCCAGCACCACCTATATCTATTAGTTTATCATATAATCCAAAAGCTCCTAATACAACTCCTATAAGTAAAAAAGTAACTAATATATTAGCTGGAGTTAGTTTTGTAGTATCTAAGATAATTTGCCCTATAACACATATTAATCCACCAACTATAAAGGCACTTAAATACTCCATTATTTTTCACCTCCATTATCATTAAACTCAATTGATACTGCATGGGCAATTCCAGGAATGCTTTCTCCCTGCTGAGTAGAAGTTGGGCTCATCAATGCCCCTGTAGAAATAAGGAGCAGCTTCTTAATTTCTTTATTTATTAATTTTCCATAAAAATATGAACAAGCTACACTAGCTGAACATCCACATCCACTACCACCTGAATTAGTACCTTGCTTTTCATCATCAAATATTAAATCTCCACAATCATAATATATATCTCTTATGTTATAACCTTGTTTTTCTAATAATTGTAAGGTTATTTCTTTACCTACTTTGCCTAAATCTCCAGTTACGATGGCATCATAATATTTTTCCCCTCTTCCTGTATCCTCCAAATGTTTAACTATCGTATCAACTGCAGCTGGTGCCATAGCTGCTCCCATATTATTTGAATCCTTTATTCCATAATCTTTTACTAGGCCTGTTGTTATATGAGTTATCTCTGGGAAATTTCCTTCCTTTCCTAAGAGCATTGCTCCTGCTCCAGTTACAGTCCATTGAGATGTAGGCTTCCTTACAGATCCATATTCCAAAGGAAATCTAAATTGCCTTTCTGAAGAACTAAAATGAGATACAGTTGCTGCAATTGTGTAGTCCGCAAACCCTCCATCTATCATCATTGCTGCCAAACTTAAAGATTCTGTCATTGTTGAACATGCACCAAATAAACCAAAGAAAGGTATATTAAAGTCTCTTGCTGCAAAGCAAGTAGATGTTAATTGATTTAATAAATCTCCTGCAAAAATATAATTTATATCTTCTTCCTTTAAACTAGCACTTTCTATAGCCTTAATTACTGTTTGATAAAACAATTCACTTTCAGCTTTTTCATAACTTTCTTTGCCTAAAGTATCATCTTTTACTACTTCATGAAAATATTTACCTAAAGGTCCTTCTCCTTCCTTAGGTCCTACCATTGAATATGTTGTAATGATTTTAGGAGGATTTTTCATTTTTACAGTTTGATTTCCTATTCTTTTGGTATCACAATTCATTTTTAATCCCCTTTCTTAAAATCTTTGTAATAAATAATATATTATGCCCACTACTACTGAGCTTCCTATTCCATATACTAATACTGGACCTGCTATAATAAACATTTTTGCTGCAACTCCAAATATAAATCCTTCCTTTTTAAATTCCATAGCAGGTGAAACAACTGAATTCGAAAAACCAGTGATAGGAACTAAGGTTCCTGCACCTGCAAAAGTTGCAATTTTATCATAAACTCCAATTCCGGTTAATAGAGCCCCTAAGAACACCATAATTGCTGGAACTAGCATTTTAGTTGTTTCTTCATCAAAACCTCCATATTTAATAAGAAGCATATGTATTATTTGTCCAATTACGCATATTAACCCTCCTACCCAAAAAGCATTAATACAATTTTTGATTATTTTAGGCTTTGGTTCTGTTTCTTTAGTAATGGTTTGAAAATCTTGATAAATTTCATTTTCAGATATTTTTTTCTTTTTAGACATTTTTATACTTCCTTTCTAAATATGTTTAATTTTATTATTCCAAATCTTTCTCCTTATAATACTGATATTTTTTGGCAAATAAATAGTCAATTGAATTTCTTTAAATCCAATTGACTTTCAACTCAATATACTATTTATTTTTTTCATAACTTTCTCCCTATTTTCTTTCGTATCTTCAACTTATTCTTCTAGTTTTTGTTTCATAATTCCAAGAACCTTCTTTTCAATTCTTGAAACCTGTACCTGACTTATACCTAACATCTTAGCTACTTGAACCTGAGTTTTATCTTTGAAATATCTTAGCATTATTATTTGTCTTGACTTCTCATCTAGACTTCGTAATGCTTCTTTTAAAGCAATTCTATTAATCATTTCACTATCATCTTCACCCTTTTCACTTAGCTTATCAATTAGAAGGACTGGTGCTCCATCATCTTGATGAATAGTATCATATAAATACTGCAGGCTGTTAACAGAATCTAAGGCAAATAATATCTCATCTTTATCTACTCCTGAAAATTTTGATAATTCTTCAATTGTTGGTTCCCTATTTAATTTTTTAGTTAATTTTTCTTTGTCAAAATGAAGCTTTCTAGCTAAAGTCTTAACATTTCTGCTTACTTTAATTATTCCATCATCTCTAATAAATCTTTTTATTTCACCAACTATCATTGGTACGGCATAAGTTGAAAATTTTACGTTAAATCTTCCTTCGAAGTTATTTATAGCCTTTACTAATCCTATAGAACCTATTTGAAATATATCTTCATAATCATATCCTCTATTAAGAAACTTTTTACTTATAGATGCCACTAAAGGAAGATTCATTTCTATTACTTTATTCATTGCATCTTGATCGCCTGCTTTAGCTAAGGGTATCAACTTTGAATTATCATCATAATTGTACGCCTCTTTCCTTATAGTTCCATTTTCCATATACTTCACCTAACTTACTGAGTTGAATTTCTTCTTCATTACAACTTTAGTACCTTTACCTTCTTTACTTTCTACTTCTAAGCTATCCATAAATGTTTCCATAACAGTAAACCCCATACCAGACCTCTCTAATTCTGGCTTAGATGTATAAAGTGGTTCCATAGCCTTCTTTACGTCCTTTATTCCCACTCCAAAATCTTCTACTATTATAGTTACTTCATTCCCGCTTATAGTAGCTTCTATTCTAATTATGTCCTCTTTTCTATTTTCATAACCATGAATTATAGAATTTGTTACTGCTTCAGATACTGCTGTCTTCACATCCGATAATTCCTCAATTGTAGGGTCTAATTGGGATACAAATGCTGCAATTGCAACCCTTGCAAATCCTTCATTTTGGGATTTGCTCATTAATTCTATACAAACTCTATTATCTACCATATTTAAACCCCTCCATTATATACTCTTAATCGCTTCATCTAAACTTTTATGCATATTAATTATTTTATACATACCTGATAATTCAAAAACTTTTCCAACACTTTTATTTATTTCTGTAACACAGATCTTACCATTTCTATTCTGCATTTTCTTATATCTTCCTATTACTACACCTATTCCAGAGCTATCCATAAAAGTTACCCCTTTAAAATTTAGTATAACTTTTTTTATATTATCCCTATCAATTCTATCATCTATCTTTACACGTACCTCTTCAGCACTATGATGATCAAGCTCCCCCATTAACGTAACAATTAATTTGTCTTCATATTTATCAAACTTAAGATACATATAAACTGCCCTAAGTTTATGCTACCTAGAGCTTACACCTCCCTCAACTTATTCCCTTCTTTTTCCATAATTCTAACATATTATTTTATGCTTAGTCAAATAATTTATTCCATTTTTATGTAATTTATGTGATTAATTGTTTAAGTAACTTAAAATACAAACTAAAATTTAATTTGCTATAAAAAAATTGCAAGCTTGTTTAGAGCTTGCAAATAATCTAAATTGCCCATTGTCCTCTCTCAATTACTACTTATAAAGATTGCTCGCGATCTTTCTGTTATATATTTAGCTTGTCTTCTTTTACCCTCTTATATCTGTCAATTTCAAATTTTATCTTTTTATAAAACTCTTCTAAAGTTTCTCCATCATTAAGAATCAGTGTTTCTATAGCATCTTCTAAGGTATTCATTACATAAATATGGAACTCTCCCTTTTCGACTGCATTCTCAATTTCTGGATCTAATATCAAATCATCCTTATTCAAATCTGGTATTAGCACACCTTTGTCCTGTACTGTATCAATATATTTGCACATTCTAAAAAATCCTTCTATTTTTTCATTTACTCCACCAATAGGCTGAACTTCTCCTAACTGATTAACAGAACCTGTAACTGCTATATTCTGTTTTATAGGTCTTTTGCTTAAAGCTGATAATATGCAGATAACTTCTGCAATTGATGCACTATCTCCATCTATTAACCCGTAAGTTTGTTCAAAACTTAAATAAAAATCTACCGGTAATTCCTCATAAGGACTAATTAAATTATTTAATAGGCCCTTTAATATACTAACTGACTTTTCATGAATTTTACCGCTTAATTTATTTTCTTTTTGTATATCTATTATCCTACCATTACCGCTTTGAGCAACACAGGTTATTCTCATTGGTTTTCCAAAAGAGTAATAACCAGTATCTATAACAGCAAGTGCATTAATTACCCCAACTTTTTCTTCCTTTACTGAAATTAATATTTTATTTTCCTTAAACAATTTATCATATTCTTCCTCTATTAACTCCCTTTCATAAACAGTTTCTATTATATCTTTTCTTTCAATCATTGCTGCTTTTCTATTTTTAGCTCTATCATTAGCTAGTAAAATTAATTTCTCTATTTCCCTTTCTTCAATATTTATCTTTCTCCTATTATTGGCTCTTCTAGCTAAATACTTTATAACTTCACTTAATGCCTCTTTTGAAAGAATGTTTAAAGAATTTTCCTTAACTACCTTATTTGCTAAAGTTATTATATATTCCTGTGTTTCTTTATTTAATTCAATTATAGACTTAAATTCAGCTCTCAAAGGAAATAATCTTCTAAAATCTTCATCTAAATTATATAAAATATCATAAGTTTCTTGATCTCCTATCAAAATGACCTTTAGCTTTATAGGAATAGGTTCAGGTTTCAAACTATTAATTGAAATTAGTTCTACATAGGATTTTGAAACATCAAAATTGACTTTACTAGTTAATAATGCTTTTTTAAGCTGAAAGTATGCATTATAATTGTTAACTAAAGAATTCATCCTAATTATTAAACATCCACTATTTGCTCTTAAAATACTTCCTGAATTTATGAGTGAAATATCTGTTGAATATATCCCATTATTATTTTCATACTCAATAAAACCTATAAGATTATTAACACTTGGATCTTCTTCATATATTACAGGTGGATTTAATACTAAACTATTATCAACAAGCAAATGAATATAATTTTTATGAATTATCTTATATAACTCCTCCTCATCTTCATCCACATCAATATTGTAACAATCAATAATTTTCCTTTCTATAACTAAAAAAAGCCTTTCTAAAAACTCATAAGCATTATCATCATCAATAAATTCCAACAATGCTTCATCTTTATATACTTCCATCTGATTTGATATATAATCAGTATATAGTTCCTTTAATTTTTTCATGGATATAGCTTCAATTTCTTTTAATTTTAATAAGATGTGTTCGGCTTTTTTCTTTAATTTATTTGCTTTTACCACTATTTCTTCTTTTCTTGTATTACTTAAATCATCATATTGTTTCTCTGTAATTATTTTCCCATCCACTAAAGGAATAAAGGCGAAGCCCTTGTTAGTAAATTTAACCTCAAAATTTTCTATTCTGGCACTTTCTATTAATTCATTAATATAATCACTTCTTTTATTTTGAATTTCATCTATTAAATCTTCTTTTCTATTATCTGATGATGAATTATAAAAGTCTTCTACAATTTCTAAATAATGATTTTTTATTTCTTCTACTACCTTAATTAATTTTTTTCCATTGCCATTCTTAACAAATAATACTTCTGGCTTTTTGGAATCCTCATAAATTACATAACAAATATCCTTTGGAGGTTCAAGATATTTGTACTGATCCTCAATATATTTCTTTAATTCATTTATCTTCTCTTTTGAGAATGTATCTATCAAATAAAGATTATAGCCTTCCTTATCAATGTTGAGAGCTCTAGCTATCTTTTTATATTCAGTTTCAAATATATTAACACTTTTAGAGTTATCATTTTCAATATAGCCAAAATTAAAATTATATTTTACTTCATTTATTCTCAATTCTTTTTTCATAAATTTCCACTCTATAATTTGCCTAAGCAATTATTAAAAAGCAGTTCCCTCCTTTTTGTTGTTTATTATATAAATATTCTAATGGTGGAGATTTAGGGAATATTTTTTCAATAAAAAGAATTATTATTTAATTTTCACAAAATAAAAAAGATTGCAGAGCAATCTTTTTTCACTCAGCAATCTTCTACAGCAATTCAATAAATTTATCTACAGCTTCTTCTGCCTTTTTTAATTCCTCTTCTGAAGGAACAAAACAGAATGATATACCTGGATCTATAGTTTTAAATTTTAATTCTTTAAGTCTAGATGAAAGCATCTTTACACCTTCTCCTGACCACCCATATGAACCAAAGGCTAAGGCAGCCTTTCCTCTATTAGTAATAGGATTGATTAAAGATAATAAGTCCCAAGATGGTTTTACAGCATCTTGATTTATTGTTGGTGAACCAATCATTATACCTTTTGCAGTTTCTATCTTTTTAACACTTTCACTTAAAGGTATTTCTGTTATTTCTGTTACATCTACCTTAAATCCTTTTTCTTCTAACTTACCCTTTAAGAATTTAGCCATAAATTCTGTATTACCATAAGCTGAAATATAGAATATTTCTACTTTTTTATTATCAACTTTTTCTTCAGTAGCCCATTCTTTATATAAATTAAGAATATGGTCAATATTATTCATATGTACAGGTCCATGGCTTGGAGCAATTATATCAAAATTTAATCCCTCTATTTTATTTAATCCCATTAATACAAATTTTTTGAATGGTCCCATTATACAATCAAAATAATATTTCATTTCTACAAAGTACTCATCATTTAAACTTCCTGTAATTGAACCTTCTGGGCAGTAATGAGAACCTGTAAAATCACAAGTAAATAAAAGGTTTCTTTCTTCTACATAAGTAAACATTGTATCTGGCCAATGTAAATTTGGTGCTTGAATAAATTTAAGAGTTGTTTTTCCTAATTTTATCTCACTTTTTGCTTCTTCTCCATTAAAATCCTTATTTAAGATATTCTTTAAGTAATTTAATGCCGCTCTTGTACCAACAACCTTTGCCTTAGGATACTTTTCAATTAATTTTATTAATGATCCACTATGATCTAATTCTGTATGTTGTACAATTATATAATCTACTTCCCTTTCTCCTATAACAGATGTAATGTTATTAACAAACTCTTCATGAAAACCAGTTTTTACACTATCAATTACTGCTATTTTTTCATCATCTATTAGATATGAATTATAAGTAGTTCCCTTTTTTGTTTCCATTATTATATCAAATACTCTTAATGCAGGATCCTTAACTCCAATCCAATAAATATTCTCTTTTATTAGTTCCACCATATCTCTTCCTCCAAATTACATATAATATCGCATACCTATTAATAATTTACCACAAAGCTTTTCCACAGACAATCATAATTTCAAAAGCCCTTGTATTAACTAACATCAATTATTAATTTTTAAATGAATGAACCGGAGCTGGTATTCTTCCACCTCTCTCAATAAATAAATTAGAAGAATTATTATTAATCTTCATTACTGGTGCTCGACCTAGTAATCCTCCGAATTCCACCATATCCCCAACCTTACATCCAGGCGCTGGTATTATTCTAACAGCAGTTGTTTTATTATTTATCATACCAATTGCAGCCTCATCTGCTATCATTGCTGCAATAGTTTCTGCTGATGTATCTCCAGGTACCGCGATCATATCTAATCCAACCGAACAAATAGCAGTCATTGCTTCTAGTTTTTCTAAATTTAAAGCTCCCTTTAATACTGCATCTATCATACCTGCATCTTCTGAAACTGGAATAAAAGCTCCACTCAATCCTCCAACATGGCTACATGCCATAATTCCACCTTTTTTAACTGCATCATTTAATAAAGCTAAAGCAGCAGTTGTTCCATGGGTTCCTACAGATTCTAATCCCATTTCTTCAAGTATATGAGCCACAGAATCACCAATAGCTGGTGTTGGTGCTAAGGATAAATCAACAATTCCAAAAGGTACATCAAGCCTTTTTGACGCTTCTTTAGCTACTAATTGACCCATTCTAGTGATCTTAAAAGCAGTTTTCTTAATAGTTTCAGCAACTACATCAAAAGGTTCTCCTTTTACCTTTTGTAATGCCCTTTGAACAACTCCAGGACCACTTACTCCAACATTTATTATCTTATCTGCTTCTCCTACCCCATGAAATGCACCTGCCATAAATGGATTGTCTTCTACTGCATTGCAAAATACAACTAACTTGGCACAGCCAAAACCTTTAGCCTCTTTTGATAACTCTGCAGTATTTTTTATTATTTGTCCCATTTCTTTTACTGCATCCATATTTATACCTGTTCTTGTAGAACCAATATTTACAGAAGCGCAAACCTTTCTAGTTTTTGAAAGAGCCTCTGGAATTGATTTAATTAATATCTTATCCCCTTTTGTATATCCTTTTTGAACTAAAGCAGAAAATCCACCTATAAAATCTATTCCTAAATGCTCTGCGGCTTTATCTAAAATTTCAGCAAATTTAACATAGCTTTCTTCGTTTGTAGCTCCTGCTATTATTGAAATTGGAGTTACAGAAACTCTCTTATTAACTATAGGTATACCAAATTCATTTTCTATTTCTTTACCTGCTCTTACTAAATCTTTTGCAGATGAAGTTATTTTATTATAAATCTTTTCTCTAGCCTTATCTCCATTTGAATCAATGCAGTCTAATAAAGAAATTCCCATAGTGATAGTTCTAATATCTAAATTCTCTTCATCTATCATTTTTATTGTTTCCAAAATATTATTAGTATTCATATTTATCCTCCAACCATCTATTATAAACTGTGCATTGAATTAAAGATTTCTTCTCTCTGTATTTTTACCTCTACTCCTAACTCTTTTCCCTTTGAAATTAAGCCTTCTTTTACTATATCAAAACTGCTATTAGCTTTTTCAAAATCAAGCATCATAATCATAGTAAAATATTCCTTCATTATAGTTTGGTTCACATCTAAAATATTGATATTAAATTTTACTAATTCACTGCTAATACCTGCAATAATTCCTACCTTATCTCTTCCTATTACAGTTAAAATTCCTTTCATTTTTATTCACCTCAAACTTTATTTTAACAATTTAATCTACTAAATTTTTACTTTTTATTTTATTATCTTCGTATATATTTGTCAATTAAAACTGTTCTCTTTCTTAATAAATATATAACCTTTAATAAAATTAACAAAAAAGACATCTTGCAATAAATTTTGCAAAATATCTTATTCTTTAATAATTGCTAACAATTTATTCTGTTAATCAAAAAATTCATCTTCTATTTTTTCTAAATCTAATATTCTTATTTCTTTTAGATTAAAATCAATAAGACCACTATTTTTCATACTGATTAATTCTCTAGAAAGAGAAGGTCTTGCTACTCCCATTTCTTCTGCTAATTCTTTTTTAGACTTTATCTTTAATACTAAAGAGTTCTTAGTATTATAATTATCTAATAGCAGTTTGCATATCTTTCTTCTAATAGAATCTAATTCTATCAGCTTTATTTTTTTATTTAAATTTACTAATTTTTGAGATAATAATCCTAAAAAATTCTCTGTGAATTTAGTATTTTTCTTCATTATATTTAAAATAGTTTTTTTAGGAAAAAAAATAATTTTACAATTTTCTATCGCCATTACAGTTGAAGGGTAGGTTCCTTCCTTAGCAAAAATTATTGCTTCAGCAAAGGCGTCACCTTCACTAAGATTTGCTAAAGTCAATACCTTTCCATTTTCATATACATTTTGTACAACAGCTTTTCCTTCTACTATTATTGATAAACTATTGCATGGCTCACCTTGATTAGCAATTATTTGCCCCTTATTGTAGGATCTTACCATATAAACTTCCTCATCTAAGATTTTCTTTATTTCTTCATCTTCTATATCCTTAAAAAATCTAGCCCTTTGTAATGTTTTTATCATAACTTTTCCTTTCAAAACTTATCTAAATATATATTTTTTTATTCTCTATTATTTTACCTTTTATTCTTTAACTATACTTAGTAAATCTTTCTATTTATAATTTGTAATCTAATCATAATAAATAGCCTAATGCAAGAAAAATATATGAATATCCTAATCTCTTCTTCAATTCATTCCCCGTAAAAGCTCAACATCTCATCTCTTATTATAAATTTTTATAAAAAATAAAGATATATAACTTAATTATATATCTTTATTTTACTATATTCTTTTAAACTAAAAAAGTCTGCTTAACTAAATAATTAGTAAAGCAGACTTCTTTAATATTTAAATTATCCTAAAAACATTTTTAAGTCGTCTTCTACGTTTGTTATTCCACCAATTCCAAAGTTTTCAACAAGTACTTTAGCAACATTTGGTGAAAGGAATGCTGGTAGAGTTGGTCCTAAATGGATATTCTTAACTCCTAAGTATAGTAATGATAATAATACTATAACAGCTTTTTGTTCATACCATGCAATGTTAAATGCTAATGGTAAATCATTAATATCTTGTAATTCAAATACTTCTTTAAGTTTTAATGCAATTAATGCTAATGAGTATGAATCGTTACATTGTCCTGCATCAAGAACTCTTGGAATTCCACCAATATCTCCTAAGTCTAATTTGTTATATTTGTATTTTGCACAACCTGCAGTTAAAATAACAGTATCTTTTGGTAGTGCTTTTGCAAATTCTGTGTAGTAGTTTCTTGATTTAGCTCTACCGTCACATCCAGCCATTACGAAGAATTTCTTAATAGCTCCTGACTTAACAGCATCTACAACTTTATCAGCAAGCGCAAATACTTGGTTGTGAGCAAATCCACCAATGATTTCTCCCTTTTCTATTTCTGTTGGAGCCTTGCAAGTCTTAGCAAGTTCAATTATTTCTGAGAAGTCTTTCTTTTCTCCATCTACTCCTGGTATATGCTTACATCCTGGGAAGCCTGCAGCTCCAGTTGTAAATACTCTATGCTTGTAGCTTTCCTTTGGTGGTACTATACAGTTTGTAGTCATTAATATTGGACCGTTGAAGCTTTCAAATTCTTCTTTTTGCTTCCACCATGCATTTCCATAGTTACCTACAAAGTGATCATATTTCTTAAATGCTGGATAATAGTGAGCTGGTAACATTTCTGAGTGAGTATAAACATCTACTCCTGTTCCCTTTGTTTGTTCTAATAATTGTTCTAAGTCTTTTAAGTCGTGACCAGAAACTAAGATACCTGGATTATTTCTAACACCTATATTAACTTTTGTTATTTCTGGGTTTCCATAAGTTCCAGTATTAGCTGCATCTAATAAAGCCATACCGTCTACTCCAACCTTACCTGTTTCTAAAGTTAAAGCTACTAATTGATCTACTGTTAAGCTGTCATCTAATAACTTAGCTAAAGTTTCTTGCATAAATGCACTAATTTCTTCGTTATCATAGCTTAATTCGTTAGCATGCTTCATATATGCTGCTAAACCTTTTAATCCATAAGTTATAAGTTCTCTTAAACTTCTTATATCTTCATCTTTAGTTGCTAATACACCAACTTCTGTTGATTTTGTATCATATTCTTCTCTTGTAGAAGCAGTCCATAATGCAGCTTCTGATAAACCTTCTTTATTTGATAATTGATTTAATAATTCTTCTTTTATTTCTAATACTCTTCTTACTCTATCGTAGAATATCTCATCATCAAAGTTAGCATTTGTTATAGTTGTAAATAAATTAATTGTTATATAGTGATTAACTTCACTTGAAACTTTTTTTCCTTCTTTTCTAAGTCTAGTTGTTACTTCTGATAATCCTTTTGTTACATATACTAATAAATCCTGCATTCTAGCAAGGTCTGGTGATTTTCCACATACTCCAAATTTTGTACAGCCTGTACAGCCTGCTGTTTCTTGACATTGGAAACAAAACATTTTATTTTCCATAAAAATAGCCTCCTTAAATATATTTAAAATAAATGATCTCTAAAATGTTCATTTGACATGCTCATTATAACCAATTTTTTCAGAATAATCGGTAACAGAAGTTACAGAAATAAATATTTTTTATTTTTTTAATAAAAATATTTATAAAAAATTCTATTTTCTTTTATATTTTCTCT
>Ga0209537_1000267_pt1 | contig 62928 bp, 54 predicted proteins | sample BioPla4DNA1_FD_187698 | JGI IMG/M metagenome (GOLD analysis project Ga0209537, IMG submission 187698) | Biogas fermentation microbial communities from Germany - Plant 4 DNA1 (SPAdes) (version 2) | ecosystem: Engineered > Bioreactor > Anaerobic > Digestate | place: Bielefeld, North... | reverse complement strand
GGAAGCACAAATTCGTCAGTTTTGTTGTCATTATAGGACTTTTCCATAGCTTCTACAGCACTATTTGCACTTTCACCTTTTCCATTAACCATAGCATCATAAGCTAGTTTTATTCTTTCCCATCTATTATCTCTATCCATTGCATAGTATCTACCAGATAAGGTAGCAATATGACCATTATTTATTTCCTTTAAATAATCCTCTATCTCTACTACAAAATCCTTACCGGAAGTAGGTGGTGTATCTCTACCATCCATAAAGGCATGTAGATAAACCTTACTTAAACCCTTATCCTTTGCCAATTTAAATAAAGCTTTTACATGATCAATATGGGAGTGAACTCCACCATCGGATAAAAGTCCTAAGAGATGCAATGAGGAATTATTTTTTATCGCCATATCCACAGCATAGTTTAAAGCTTCATTATGAAAAAATTCTCCATCTTCTATAGCCTTTGTTATTCTTGTAAGCTCTTGATATATAATTCTTCCAGCTCCTATATTTAAATGACCTACTTCTGAATTACCCATTTGTCCTTTAGGAAGTCCCACATCTAGGCCACTAGCATTAAGCTCAGTATAAGGATACTTTTTTATATATTCATCATAATTTGGCTTTTTTGCAGCCATAACAGCATTTCCATCAACTTTATCAGTTATACCAAGTCCATCTAATATCATTAACACAACTGGTCTCTTACTCATAATTTTCCTCCATTTAGCATTTACTAATTTTCTTTTAATAATTATTATTAATTATATCATACTACATCAATTTAGTATATACAATATATACCTAATTATTTTTTTCCTTTTTATATATCAAAAATACACAAAAATTTAAATTATATTAATAAACTAACAAATTTGCATATTAAACACCCCTTTACGGTGAAAATTTCTTAATATCATGCTATAATATTTTTATAAAATACATTCACTCCAAAGGTTAAAATTTTATTTGAATGGAGGGGTAATATGAAAATTCATACTTTAATGACAAAACATAAGCATTTAAGCACCGTTTCAAGCCAAGATAGCTTGCAGACTGCACTAGAAAAAATGCGTGAAACAAACATAAAATCTATACCAGTTGTAGATAAGAAAAAATTTTTAGGTATAATCTTTAAAGATAAAATTTTAGAATTATTCCTTACAGATGTGGATTCTGAAAAAAGATTAAGAGAAGCAAAGGTTGAATCTTTAATAGAATCAATTCCTACTTTAGGTGAGGATAGTAGTTTCGAACATATAGTAAATACATTAAGAGAAAATGATGCAGAATTTGTATCAATAGTAGATAAAGAAAATAACTTTTTAGGTATTATTCCACACAAAGCAATCTTTGATGAAATGGTAAACATAATGGGTTTAAATAATGGACGCAAACTTACTATTTACTTACATGACATTCCTGGACAATTAGCTAAAGTAAGCCAAATCGTTGCAAAAAATAGAGCAAATGTTCAAAATCTTATAGTTAGAAATCCAAAAACTAAATTAGATATCCGAGAAATGATTCTTAGAGTTGATGAATCTGTAGTAAATCAACTAAAATCAGATTTAGAAAAGGCCGGTTATAGAGTAGAATGTTAAGTTAGCTTTATATACTTAAAGACTTTAAGAGGTGTTCCGCTTAATAGTTAGCGGAACACCTCTTTTATATTACATAAAAATAAATTATTTAATAAGGGATTTTCCTGTCATTTCAGCAGGAACTTCCAAATTCATTGCTTGAAGCATTGTTGGAGCTATGTCTGCTAAAACTCCGCCTTCTCTCATTTCCTTTGCATCTTTAGCTACATATATGAAAGGTACTGGACCAGTAGTATGAGAAGTCATTGGTTCACCTGTGGAATAATCAATCATTTGCTCAGCATTTCCATGGTCTGCTGTTACAAATACAGTTCCATCTTTCTCAAGCATCTTGTCCACAATTTTACCAACGCAAACATCTACCGCTTCGATAGCTGCCTTTGCTGCTTCAAATACACCAGTATGACCAACCATATCAGGATTAGCAAAGTTCAATATGATTACATCATACTGATCTGAATCTATTCTTCTAATTACTTCATCTGTAACTTCATAAGCGCTCATTTCCGGTTTTAAATCATAGGTAGCAACCTTTGGAGAATTAATAAGAGCTCTATCTTCACCTGGATATGGAGCTTCTACTCCTCCATTAAAGAAGAAGGTTACATGAGCGTACTTTTCTGTTTCTGCTATTCTCAATTGCTTCTTTCCTAACTTACTAATATACTCACCAAAGGTATTTTCATAAGATTGAGGTTTATATGCTACATGTACATTTTCTATAGTTTTATCATATTGAGTCATGCATACAAAATATAAATCTAAGGTTTCTCTTTCAAAACCAGCAAATTCTCTATCATTGATAGCTCTAGTAATTTCTCTAGCTCTATCCGGTCTAAAATTAAAGAAGATTACAGAATCTCCATTTTTGATAGTAGCTATTGGCTTACCATCTTCTAGGATAACTGTAGGAAGCACAAATTCGTCAGTTTTGTTGTCATTATAGGACTTTTCCATAGCTTCTACAGCACTATTTGCACTTTCACCTTTTCCATTAACCATAGCATCATAAGCTAGTTTTATTCTTTCCCATCTATTATCTCTATCCATTGCATAATATCTTCCAGATACTGTTGCAATCTTACCGTTACCAAGTTCTTTTAGATAATTTTCTACAGCTATTATATAGTCCTTTCCTGAAGATGGTGGAGTGTCTCTTCCATCCATAAAGGCATGTAAATATACTTTAGAAAGACCTTTGTTTTTAGCTAACTTAAAAATGGCTTTTAAATGATCAATGTGTGAATGAACTCCTCCATCGGAAACTAGTCCCATAACATGAAGTGCTCCATCATTTTCAATAGCCTTATCTACTGCAGCATTTAGAACTTCATTTTCAAAGAAGTCTCCATCTTCTATAGCTTTTGTTATTCTTGTAAGTTCTTGATAAATAATTCTTCCAGCTCCTATATTTAAGTGGCCAACTTCTGAATTACCCATCTGCCCATCTGGCAAACCAACATTGAGACCGCTAGCTCCTAATTGCACATGAGGATATTGTTGGAATAATTTATCAATATTAGGTTTATGAGCTGCTTTAATTGAATTTCCATCTTCTTTATCACTAATTCCAAAACCATCTAATATCATTAACATTACAGGTTTCTTACTCATCCTTTTATCCCCCTTTAAACTGAAAATACTGAATTAACACTTTTAAAGAATAAAAACCAAAAATTATGAAAGAAATTCAGCTTAACAAGCTGAATTTCCCAATATATTACATTTTGATGTCAATGGTCATTAATTAAAGTTAACAATTGATGCAAAATCTTCTGCTACTAAGCTAGCACCGCCAACTAAAGCTCCATCTATATCAGACATAGCCATCTGTTCCTTTATAGTTGATGGTTTAACAGATCCACCATACTGTATTCTTATAGCATCTGCAACTTCCTGTCCATAAAGGTTCTTAATACAAGCTCTAATAAATGCTATAGTCTCGTTAGCTTGCTCAGAAGTAGCTGTTTTACCAGTTCCAATTGCCCAGATTGGTTCATAAGCAATTACAAGTTCCTTAACCTGTTCTCCTGTTAATCCTGCTAAATCAAGCTTAACCTGTCTTCCTATAACCTCTTCAGTTATGTTAGCTTCTCTTTCTTCTAAAGATTCTCCAACACAAAGAATTGGAGTTAAGTTATGAGCAAAGCAAGCCTTTAACTTCTTATTAACTGTTTCATCAGTTTCGTTGAAGTACTGTCTTCTTTCGCTATGTCCTATGATAACATAATCAATTTTCATTGCTTCTAACATTCCTGGTGCAACTTCTCCAGTGAAAGCACCCTTTTCTTCAAAGTGTACGTTCTGAGCTCCTACCTTTATGTTTGTACCTTCAACCGCTTTTTTTACAGCATCTAAGCAAACAAAAGTTGGGCATATTACTACTTCACATTTTGCATCTTTAACTAAAGGCTTTAATGCTTCTACGGTTTTAACAGCCTCATCAACTGTATAATGCATCTTCCAGTTTCCTGCAATAATTGGTGTTCTCATTTTATAATCCTCCTTTTAAGGTTAACTTCCTATTTGTGAAAGGGCTTAGAGCACTTGCTCCAAGCCCCTAACATTCCAAATTTACCCTTTATTTATCGTTTAGAGCAGCTATTCCTGGTAATTCTTTACCTTCTAAGAATTCAAGAGAAGCTCCACCACCAGTGGATATATGAGTCATCTTGTCACCAAAGCCAAGATTGTTAACAGCAGCAGCGCTATCTCCTCCACCGATAACAGTAGTAGCATCGGAATCTGCCATAGCTTTAGCTACAGCTATAGTTCCAGCTGCAAAGTTCTTGAATTCAGCAACACCCATTGGTCCATTCCAAATTACTGTCTTAGCATCTTTTACTGCATCAGCAAATAATTTTTCTGATTTTGGTCCAATATCAAGTCCCATATATCCTTCTGGAACATTTTGATCTTCTGTGATAACAGCTTCTGCGTTAGCATCAAACTTATCTGCCACTCTGTTATCAACAGGAAGTAAGAACTTAACTCCCTTTTCTTCAGCCTTCTTAACCATATCTAAAGCATAATCTAATCTATCAGCTTCTACTAAGGAGCTTCCTATGGAATATCCTTGAGCCTTTAGGAAGGTATAAGCCATTCCTCCACCGATGATTATTGTATCTACTTTATCAAGTAAATTGTTGATAACATTTATTTTGTCTGAAACCTTTGCTCCACCTAAAATTGCAACGAAAGGTCTTTCTGGATTGTTAACAGCTTCTCCTAAGAACTTTAATTCCTTTTGAATTAAGTAACCACATACAGCAGTGTCAACAAACTTAGTTACACCTACTGTGGAGCAGTGTGCTCTGTGCGCAGTTCCGAAAGCATCGTTAACATATACATCTGCTAAGGAAGCTAAATCCTTTGAGAAAGCATCTTCATTTTTTCCTTCTTCTTTTCTAAATCTAGTGTTTTCAAGAAGAACTACATCTCCTTCTTTCATAGCTGCAACAGCTGCTTTAGCATTTTCTCCAACTACAGTGTCATCAGCAGCAAATACTACTTCCTTGTTTAGTAGTTCAGAAAGTCTCTTAGCTACTGGTGCAAGAGTTAAGCTTGGATCTGGTCCCTTTGCCTTTCCTAAGTGTGAGCAAAGAATAACCTTAGCTCCATTTTCTATTAAGTATTTTATTGTTGGAAGAGCACCAACTAATCTATTTTCATCTGTTATAACGCCATCCTTTAGAGGAACATTAAAATCACATCTAACAAGCACTCTTTTGCCTTTAACTTCGATGTCTTCAATAGTCTTTTTATTAAAACTCATTTAATTCACCTCTTATCTTTATTAAAAAAGCCTGGCCTCATAGCCACCTGTAGACGCCTGGGACTCCTAAAAGGAGCCCAGCATCAACACTACAAAACCAGACCTTTACTTCATTATTTATAAAATTTTTATCAATTATTCAGCATCAACCTTAGCAGCATGAACTGTTAAGTCAACTAATTTGTTTGAATAACCCCATTCATTATCATACCAAGCAACTAACTTAACGAAGTTAGGATTTAAGGATATACCTGCATCTGCATCGAATATAGAAGTTCTCTTATCATGGATGAAGTCAGTTGAAACAACTGCATCTTCAGTGTATCCAAGAATACCCTTTAATTCGCCTTCTGAAGCAGCCTTAACAGCAGCCTTAATTTCTTCATAAGTAGCTGGCTTTTCAAGTCTGCAAGTTAAGTCAACAACGGATACATCGATTGTTGGTACTCTGAAGGACATACCAGTTAATTTTCCGTTTAATTCAGGAATTACCTTACCAACTGCCTTAGCAGCTCCAGTTGATGAAGGAATTATGTTAGCAGCAGCAGCTCTTCCGCCTCTCCAGTCTTTCTTTGAAGGACCGTCAACTGTCTTCTGAGTAGCTGTTGTTGAGTGAACAGTTGTCATTAAACCTTCAACTATACCAAAGTTTTCATGAATAACCTTAGCTAAAGGTGCAAGACAGTTTGTAGTACATGAAGCGTTAGAAATAACCTTTAAGTCCTTTGTATACTTTGTATGGTTAACTCCCATAACGAACATTGGAGCATCTGCTGAAGGAGCTGAAATAACAACCTTCTTAGCACCACCTTTGAAGTGAGCTGAAGCCTTTTCTGTAGTTGTGAATACACCTGTACATTCAAGTATGTACTCTGCTCCGCAGGAAGCCCAGTTAATGTTTGAAGGATCTGTTTCAGCAAATACCTTTATTGACTTTCCATTAACAATTAATGCATTGTTAGCAGCATCTACAGAAACTTCTCCAGTGAATTTTCCATGAACTGAATCATAAGTTAGCATATAAACCATGTAATCCAAATCGATAAAAGGATCGTTAATACCCTTTACTTCTACTTCCGGATTTTCTAAGGCCGCTCTAAAAGCAAGACGTCCTATTCTTCCAAAACCATTAATACCTACTTTAACCATTTAAAGTACCTCCTTTAAAAATAAAATATATATTTAAAAATATATTTTAAGCAAAATTAAATAAAGTTATAAGATTAATTTTCTTTTAATAGTCTTATTATCTCTTTAGCAGCGTCTTCATCAGTAATAAGAACGCCATTTTCATTATTCCTCTCCGTAGCCAATATAGCTTCGGCCTTACTTTTACCACCTGCTATGGCTATAGGATGACTAATTTTTTTAATATCACTACTATTTATTCCAACTGTGGGCGTAGAATATACTACCTTTCCATTCCTATCAAAATAACAACCAAAGGCCTCACCTACTGTTCCCATATTTATGAGTTCAGTAATCTTTTCCTGTGGCACCCCTCTACGACGCGCCATTTCATCTGCACGCCCTATTCCATAAATAAGGACATTTGTATTCTTTATATGGCATATAATATCTTTTATATCTCTCTCATTTAACATAGTATCCAAAGCCTTATCACTAATATTGTCAGGTATATGTAAAAGCTTATAACTTCCACAAACCTTATTTGCCAAATTAGCTGCTAAAGTGTTAGCTTGTGTCTCAACTTGTTTACCCATGCCTCCTCTAGCAGGAACCACTAAAATATTATGTAAATTTTGAAGCTTTGGCATATTATCTATTACTTCTTTAATTGTGCTACCTCCAGTGAGTGCAATAATATCATCATTTTTAATTATTCCTTTTATGTATGAAGCAGCAGCTCTGCCTAGTTCTTCCATCACAGTAATGTCTTCTTCTACACTCCCCGGAACTACAATAACGGCCTTAATATTAAGTTTTTTCCTTAACAACTCTTCAATTTCTGATAGACCTTTGATTTCATGTATAAAACCTTTTAGCTTAGTGAGCACCTCTTCCCCCTCAGATGTAACAATCATACCAGCAGTATTAACTTCTATTAGGTTAGCAGATTTTAAAAAATTAATTTCTGTCCTAACTATTCGTTCTCCAAGATTTAGATTGTTTGCCAAACTTCTTCTTCCTACCGGTTGATTATAATATATAGTTCTTAATATATTATATCTTTTTTCTAGTAGTCCAATAAGTTCAGGCACAATCTTTTCTTGCAACTTCAGAATTTCTTTCAAAGATAACACCTCTTTGGTCATTTAAGGTCCCACTATACTTTATTTATGTCCCACAATCTATTATAAAGTACTTCCATTAATTTTTAAATAGTTTTTTCAAATTTTTTTATACACTTTATATTTTTTTGTTATTAGACTTGAATCAAACTACTAAATAACTTTCAACTATTTAAAGTTCCATATATTTTACTTAAGTCTACAAATTTACATTTTTTATAATTTAACCTTTTTCATCCTTTAATTTTATTATTTTTTGTAATATAATATAAGTTGCAGAATAACGTTTACAGTTTTGTATTACTTCACAAAGGTGGGATGCGATGACTATGGAAACTATTGAAACAAAGGATAAGGTTGTTAATAGAAGACAATTCTTTAGAGTTGAACATTCTGTTCCTATTTGCGCAACTATGAGCCTTTATTCTGTTAAAGGAAAAATAGTAGCAACTCGATCAACTTATGTTTGCATTCAAAACATAGGTCCTGGAGGACTTTGCTTCTGGTCAGATTTATCTCTTCCTATTGTAGACACTGCAATTTATAGTTTTAAGCTTACCATTTTAGAATCCAATCTTACACTCTATGGAATTATAGTAAGAAGCAAGCCTATTAGTGATAATTTAAAAGAATATGGCGTTAAGTTTACTGAAGAGGAGAATAATAATTTAACAGAGATTACAAAAATTATGAACCAGTGGCCATTGCTTTAAGAAAGAAAAAAACTTCAGAATTAAAGTATAGTTGCAGCTTATGTAATAAAAAATCTATAGAAGACTGCTTTTCTTCAAGAAATAATAAGAAATAATAAAAAATATTAAAAACCGGTATTATATACTTATTATTTTACTTATAAAAGTTTAAAATGAACATAAGAGGAAGCAATAATAGATTTTCCTTCAAATCTTTATTGCTTCCTTAATTATAAACCTAAAAAGCAGCCTTATAAATATTTAATACATCCTTAGTGTTAAGAGTTTTGAAATTTCCTAAATCCCCCCATCTTGTTGCTTGCTTAGCCATCAATTCTAATTTATCCTCTTCAACGCCCACTTCTCTTAAAGTAGAAGGTATACCTAAACTAATAAAGTATTCTCTTGTCTTATTTATAGCTTCATTGGCAATTTTATAGCTATCTTGATTCTTATCTATGCCCCAAACATTCACACCATATTCAACAAATTTCTCTACGGTACTATCATCTAATACATAATTCATCCAATGAGGAGTCAAGATTGCCAACCCAACACCATGAGTTATATCATAAAAAGCACTAAGTTCATGCTCCATTGGATGCACAGCCCACCAAGGATCTTTTCCATAAGTTAAAAGACCATTAATGGCTAAACTAGAGGCCCACATTAAATTAGCTCTAGCTTCATAATTTTCTGGATCTTCAATTGCTATCTTTCCGTACTTTATACAGGTTTTTAAAAGTGCCTCTGCCATCCTATTTTGCAAGTAAGCTTCCTTTGTATGCTCAAAATACACTTCAAAGATATGACTCATTATATCCGCAGTACCTGCAGCAGTTTGATTTGCTGGTACTGTAAAGGTATATGATGGGTCTAAAATTGAAAACTTAGGATTCATATCATGATGCATTACTGCTAATTTTTCATTTGATTCTAAGTTTGTAATTACTGCACCAGCATCCATTTCTGAACCAGTAGCCGCTAAGGTTAGTATTGAAGCTATAGGAAGAACCTTTGTAATCTTATTTGAATCAAGGACCAAATCCCAAGGATCTCCATCATAATATCGGGCAGCAGCAATTACTTTTGCACAGTCAATGGAACTACCTCCTCCAATGGCCAATACTAGATCTATGTTGTTTTCCTTGCAAATTTGTGCGCCCTTTCTAACGGATTCTATTCTTGGATTAGGCTCTACACCGGCAAGCTCCCAATAGCTAATTTCATTCTCCTTTAAAATGCTTACAGCCTTATCATATATTCCATTTCTTTTTATACTTCCACCACCATACACTATTAATACCTTTGAGCCATATTTCTTTATTTGCTCTCCTAGTACACTGATTTGACCCTTTCCGAAAAATATTTCTGTTGGAATTGAATAATGAAAGTTTTTCATACTTATCACTCCTCCTATATACTAAATCTAAAACTTAGACTTCCTAGTTAAAATTTAACTATACAATCATAAAATATACGTATATTTTAATTAAATTTATACTTATTATTTTAAAAATATTATACCTCTATTAGTAATACACCTTAGCTTTTATACAATAACATTAAAACTTACAGCAAACAATTATAGCCTTGTTTATGATAGTGTAAAACCATGCTATAGTTTTTTATAAATACCTTGACTCTTACGTCGTGTCGTCCATTATTCTGTTTATAGGAAGGAGATGAGCCAATGAACTTAATGACTATCAGCGAAGTAACAAAGGCCTTTAATGTTTCTACAAGAACCCTTCGCTATTATGAGCAAATCGGATTATTATCCAGTCAACGTAAGGAGGATTACGCCTATAGGGTTTATGATGAAAATGCTGTAAGACGTATTCAGTACATCATTATGTTACGGAAGCTACGTATTCCACTAAAGCAAATTGCTTTAATTCTAAATGAACCGGAGCATGTGAAAATTATAGAAATATTTCAAGAAAATATTAAAGAACTTAATAATGAAATATCTGCCCTTAATACCATACGTGATGTATTAAGAATTTTTACAGAGCGCTTGAAGGAAAGCACTGGAAGAAACATTAAACTAAACCTTCTTGAAGATGCTGATATCATAAAAGTCATTGAACCACTTACCCTTTCCAAAATTAAATTTAAGGAGGAAAAATCAATGGGTGAGTTAAATAAAGCTAATGAGACCCTAGATAAGTTAAAAAATGTCCGTGTGATCCTGCTCCCCCCCTGTACTGTAGCTTCCTATCATTTTATCGGTGAGAACCCAGAAGAAAACGCTGGTGCTGTGATGGATAAGTTTGTTCGTGAGAGCAAGTTATACGAAAAGAAGCCTGACTCAAAAATGTTTGGATTTAATCATCCAAATCCATCCCCTAATAGAACACATTATGGCTACGAAATATGGGTAACTATTCCTGAGGATATGGAAGTGCCTGCTCCCCTTGTAAAAAAGCAGTTTAATGGTGGATTGTATGCAGCACATACAATTAAATTCCCTGACTTTCATGAATGGCAGCTTTTGGTCAAATGGGTGGAAGATAATGATAAATTTTCAGCGAATTATAGTGAGCTTGGTGATGAAATCATGAGCGGATGCTTGGAGGAGCATTTGAATTGGGTTTATTCTTCTCATATGGGCTGGCCACAAAATGGCATAGACGGGCATATTGATTTACTTCTGCCCATAAAATTAATACAGTAAAATTTATTGTTATTACTTACATAACATATTATAATTGAAATGGTTTGATATCTATATATAAAAGACTGCTAACAAATATATTTTGTCAGCAGTCTGGGGGACTTAAGGGGATTATTTAAATAATTATTTATTTTAAATAATTATTTATAACACAATCACTTGTTAATTAAATTATAAGAAAAATACGCCTTCACCAGTGTCCATATAGTGACAAAGCTTTTTAAGGGGTACTATTTAGCTTTGTCACTATAATGCTGCATCGTCTTCTTCTCCAGTACGAATTCTTATAACCTTAGCAACGTCATATATAAAGATTTTTCCGTCACCCATATCGCTACCGGTTCTAGCTATAGAAACGATGGCATTTACTATTTTATCAACATCCTTATCCTTTACTACCACATCTACAGAGGTTTTAGGTAAAAGATCTAATTCATATTTTTCACCCATCCACTGTTGTTCAATTCCTCCTTGCTGTCCAAAACCTTCAATTTCTGTTGTCATAACACCTTGGCATCCAACCTTTTTTAAGGCTGCTTTTACTTCATCAAGCTTTTCTGGTTTGATTATTGCTTTAATATGCTTCATTAAACAACTCTCCTTTCATCAATATCAACTTTAGCAGTTTCATCAAGAGTAATTGCAGAATATGCAGGCTTTCTTGATAAGAATTCAGGATATGCACTATTACCATGTTCTCCTATATCTAAGCCGCTGATTTCCTCGCTAAGGGTTACTCTAATACCCATAGTCTTCTTAATCACATACCATACAAGAAGTGAAGCTGGGAATACAAAGGCTGCAACTGCTAAGATTCCTATTAACTGTGTTCCTAACAATGATGCTCCACCACCATAAAACAATCCACTCACAGTAGATAAGCTAGTTACACCTTCTTTAGCAAATAAACCAACACAGATAGTACCAAAGATACCGTTAGCAAGGTGTACAGATGTAGCTCCTACAGGGTCATCTAATTTAATCTTATCGAAAAATACAACAGAAAATACTACAATAACACCACCAATGGCTCCTATGATTAATGAAGCAAGAACATCTACATAAGCACAACCTGCTGTTATTGCAACTAAACCAGCTAAGCATCCATTTATAGTCATTCCAAGATCTGGTTTTCCCAAATACAACCAGGATACTATAGTTGAGGTTAACACTCCAGCGATAGCAGCAGTATTTGTAGTCATTAATATATGAGCAACATCACCAGGATTTGACATAGTCATTGTGGATCCAGGATTGAAACCAAACCATCCAAGCCAAAGAACAAATAATCCTATTGTTGCTAAAGGCATGCTGTGACCAGGTATAGGGTTAATCTTACCATCTTTACCATACTTTCCAAAACGAGGTCCTAATATTATAACTCCAGCTAAAGCAGCCCATCCTCCAAGGGAATGAACTACAGTGGATCCTGCAAAATCCTGAAATCCTATGGTAGAAAGGAATCCGCCTCCCCAAATCCAATGTCCTACAACAGGATATATTGCCAGTGTTAATATGAAAGAGAATACAATAAAGGATACATACTTAATTCTTTCTGCTACAGCTCCTGATACAATGGTAGCAGCAGTTCCACAGAATACTAGTTGGAAGAAAAACTTAGCCCAAAATGGTACATTTGCACCTAGTGTATAAACACTTTCATCAATATCTCCACCTAGTATAAACAAACCTTTTGTTCCTATAATGGGGTTATCTCCTCCAAACATTAACCCCCACCCCAATAAAAGAAATCCAAGAGAAGAAACTGCAAAAACTATAAAGTTCTTTGATAAAATATTTACTGTGTTTTTAGATCTAGCAAAGCCTGCTTCTACACAGGCGAAACCAAGATTCATGAAAAACACCAACACTGCTGCTAACAGCACCCATAAAGTATCAATTGCCATTTCAATATTCATAATAATACCTCCTTAAAAATAATTTAGGCGCATATCCAAGGTGCCACTGTGGACACGTAGGATACACGCCTTTGTGTAATATAAATTTTTTAAATTTACATTTAGCTTATAAAAGTTTTATTCCAGCCTTTTCACATGATTCATAAGTTTGGCTGTCCCAAATTGAAGCCTGAACCTCGCCAATATGAGCTTTAGCTAGCAATAACATACATAATCTTGATTGGCCTATTCCACCACCCATAGTTAATGGAAGTTCTCCATTTAGGAGCATCTTATGGAAAGGAAGCTCTCTTCTATCATCACATCCAGCCTTTGTTAATTGTTCATCAAGAGACTTAGCATCAACTCTGATACCCATAGATGAAACCTCAAAGGCTTTTCCTAATAAATCATTCCAAAATACAATATCTCCATTTAATTGCCAATCATCATAATCTGGTGAACGACCGTCGTGCTTTTCACCTGATTTTAACTTATCTCCTATTTGCATTATGAAGGCAGTTTTATGCTCTTTTAAATATAGATTTTCTCTTTCCTTAGGAGATACAGTAGGATACAAATCTTCAAGCTCTTGAGTAGTAACAAAGCTTACTTCTCTGCTTAAAATTACCGGAATCTGTGGAAATTCTTTTTTTACTTCATCAAGAGTATCGCATACAGCATTTACAATCAATTTCACAGTTTCTTTTAAATATTCAACGTTACGATTTTCTTTACTAATAACCTTTTCCCAATCCCATTGGTCTACATATACGGAATGTAATTCATCCATTTCTTCATCTCTTCTTATTGCATTCATATCTGTGTAAAGTCCCTCGCCGGCGCTAAAGCCATAAGTGTAAAGAGCCATTCTTTTCCATTTAGCTAGGGAATGAACAACCTCTGCTATTGTTTCTGTCTCTTTAATATCGAAGCTTACGGGACGTTCGATACCATTTAGGTTGTCATTCAATCCAGTTTTAGGATCAACAAATAGTGGTGCGGAAACTCTCTTAAGGTTCAAAGCCTTTGATAAATTATCTTCAAAAGTCCTCTTAAGCTTTCCGATAGCGGTTTGAGTCTCATAAAGGTTAAGCAAAGGCTTATAACCTTCTGGAATTGTAATTTTAGCCATTTCTTTTCACTCCTTTTTTATATATCTAGAAGGTTATTTTTACAGAAACTTTTGACATTTCTCAAAACCTTCATTATTTAATTAATATTTCATAAATTTACTTCATAAGATATTCATCTACAGCTTCTGCAGCCTTTAACCCTTCACTAATAGCTTTTACTACTAGAGACTGTCCCGTTCTCATATCACCTGCTGCAAAAACACCTTCTATGGAGGTCATGTACTTATTATCTGTTAATACATTACCTCTTTCATCAAGTTTTACATCAAGTTCTTTAAGCATTCCTTCATAAATTGGATTAGTAAATCCCATAGCAATGAGCACTAAATCTACTTTTTGCTCAAATTCGCTGCCTTCTATCTCAGTCATTGTAAATCTGCCCTTCTCATCTTTCTGCCATTGTACTCGAGCTCCATGTAGCTTAGTAACCTTACCGCCCTTTCCTTCAAGTTTCTTTGTGGTGATGCACCATTCTCTTATACAGCCCTCTTCATGGGAGGTAGAAGTCTTTAAGGTCCTTGGATACTCTGGCCAAGGCATGGTATCATCTCTCTCTACTGGTGGCTTTGGCATTATTTCATATTGATAAATTTCCTTTGCTCCTTGTCTTTTAGCCGTTCCAATACAGTCGGAACCAGTATCTCCACCACCTATAACAACGACAACTTTCCCCTTTGCATCAATATCCTTGAATTTAACTGCCTTTCCTGCATTCTTTCTATTTTGCTCTGTCAAGTATTCCATTGCAAAATATACTCCTTCAAGTTCTCTACCTTCCACCTTAAGATCTCTTGGAACTTGACAACCTCCCGCAAGAACCACAGCATCAAATTCTTCCTTAAGCTGATTAGCTCCATAATCTTTTCCTATTTCCCAATTAGTTTTAAAAACTACTCCCTCTTCCTTTAGAATTTCTATTCTACGTTCAATATATCTCTTTTCTAATTTAAAATCAGGAATTCCGTATCTTAACAAACCTCCTATTTCATCCTCTTTTTCAAAAACTGTTACATTATGTCCATAGGAGTTTAGCTTGTAGGCGGCAGCAAGTCCGGAGGGGCCAGAACCTACTACCGCAACTTTTTTGCCAGTTCTTACTTTTGGAACAACTGGTTTAACCCAGCCTTCTTCATAAGCCTTTTCAATAATAGATAATTCTATATCCTCTATAGACACTGGCTCACTGTTTACCCCAAGAGTACAGGAACCTTCACACAGTGCTGGGCAAATCCTTCCGGTAAATTCCGGAAAAGGATGGGTTAAGGATAATCTTTTATAAGCCTTTTCCCATTGTCCCAAATATACCATGTTATTATAATCTGGTATAAGGTTGCCTAAAGGACAGCCATAATTACAGAATGGAGTTCCACAATTCATGCATCTGGCACCTTGAATCTGAAGCTTGTCTGCAGGAAGCATTATTTTAATTTCTTTATGATCCTTTATTCTCTCCTCCACAGGTCGCTTTGCTGAAACTTCTCTTTTATATTCCTTAAAGCCAGTTACCTTACCCATATTAAGCACCTACCTTTTCCTTAGCTTGTAAGTCTGCACTTTCAGCCTTTCTTGCATTTAAAATTTGCTTATAGGCTGTTGGAATGATTCTCTTGAACTTACCTATATACTCTTGCCAATGATCTAGAATTCTCTTTGCCTTCTTGCTGTCTGTGAGTTTGTAATGCTCGCTTATCATATCATATACCGCTTTAATATCATCTTCTTCCTGAAGAACTTCAATTTCAACAAATTCCATGTTGCACTTATAGGAGAATTCTTCATTTTCATCAAGAACATAAGCTATACCACCGCTCATTCCAGCCGCAAAGTTCTTTCCAGTTTTTCCAAGGACAACTATTCTTCCTCCGGTCATATATTCACAACAGTGATCGCCAACACCTTCTACTACAGCCTCTGCACCACTGTTTCTTACCGCAAATCTTTCACCAACAAATCCATTAACAAAAACCTTACCACTGGTAGCTCCATACAAGATAGTGTTTCCTGCTATAGTATTTAAATCTTGCTCATAGGTAGCCTCTTTTGGTGTCTTAAGCACTAACTTAGCACCAGACAAGCCTTTGCCTACATAGTCATTAGCTTCTCCTTCAAGAATTAGAGTTAGCCCCTTAGCTCCGAAGGCACCAAAGCTTTGTCCTGCTGAACCTTTAAATTGGAAGGTTATAGTATCCTCTGGAAGACCTTCATGACCATATCTTTTAGCAATCTCACCGCTAAGCATAGCTCCCACTGAACGATTTGTATTTTTTATTTCAAATTCCCCTGATACAGGAGTTTTACTTTCTAGAGCCTGTCCTGCAATCTGAATTAACTTATAGTCTATTGACTCTTCTAATCCATGATCCTGTGCCATTACACAGTAAGGCTTTATTCTAGTAGGAACATCAGGCTTATATAGTATTGCTGAAAGATCCAACTGCTTAGCCTTCCAATGATTGATATCCTTGTTTACTTCAAGCATATCTACTCTTCCTACCATCTCATTTATAGTTCTAAAGCCAAGCTCCGCCATGATTTCTCTAACTTCCATGGCAAGGAAAGTGAAGAAATTAATGAGATGTTCTGGTTTTCCTCTGAATTTCTTTCTTAGTTCAGGATCTTGAGTTGCAATACCCATTTCACAGGTGTTCATATGGCAGTTTCTAAGCATTGTACATCCCATAACTACAAGGGCTGTTGTAGCAAAACCAAATTCTTCAGCACCAAGCAATGTGGCGATTACTATATCGCGACCAGTTTTCAACTGTCCATCGGTTTGTAGACGAACTCTGCTTCTAAGATTATTCATAAGCAATACTTGGTGAGTTTCTGCTAATCCTAGCTCCCAAGGTAATCCTGCATGCTTTATGGAAGATATAGGAGAAGCTCCAGTACCACCATCGTAACCACTAATTAGAATTACATCTGCATGGGCCTTAGCAACACCTGCTGCTATAGTTCCTACACCAACCTCTGAAACCAACTTTACACTGATTCTTGCTGAGGAGTTTACATTCTTAAGATCGAATATAAGCTGTGCTAAGTCTTCTATAGAATAAATATCATGATGAGGTGGTGGTGATATAAGGTCAATACCAGGAGTGGAATGTCTAACTCTTGCTATAGCCTCATCTACCTTTCTACCTGGAAGCTGGCCCCCTTCACCAGGCTTAGCTCCTTGAGCCATCTTTATCTGCAACTCTTGAGCATTAACTAGGTATTCCGTTGTCACTCCAAATCGAGCTGAAGCTATTTGCTTAATAGCACTTTTTCTGTTATCTCCGTTTTCATCAATTATATATCTTGCAAAATCTTCTCCACCTTCTCCGGAGTTGCTCTTTCCTCCTAGCCTATTCATAGCTATTGCTATAGTTTCATGAGCTTCCTTACTAATAGAGCCGAAGGACATTGCTCCTGTACAAAATCTCTTTACTATTTCACTTACCGGTTCAACCTCATCTATAGGAATAGGATTGCCCTTCTTGAATTTTAAAAGAGATCTTAAAGTACAGAGATTTTCTGATTGATTATTAACAAGATCTGTATACTGCTTGAACACATCATATTTGCCCTGTCTTACTGCAATTTGGAGCTTTGAAATAGTCATTGGATTAAATAGGTGGAACTCTCCATCCTTTCTCCAAGCATAATGACCACCGGTCTCCAATTCTCTAAGAGGCTTTCTTAAATTGTTATAAGCATTCCTATGTCTTATAAGCACCTCTTCTGCAATTACATCTAAACCTACACCACCTACTCTAGATGGAGTACCTTCAAAGTAAACATCTATAAATTCTTTATTAAGTCCCACAGCCTCAAAAATTTGAGCACCGTGATAACTTTGAATTGTACATATACCCATTTTGGATAATATCTTTAAAAGACCATGATTTATAGCTTCTATATAATTTTCCTTAGCCTTTTCTGGAGTAACTCCCTGGATGTCCCCATCTTTAATCATTTGTTCAATAGTCTCAAAGGCTAGATAAGGGTTAACTGCAGTGGCTCCATAACCTAATAGAAGAGCAATATGCATTGTTTCTCTAGCTTCTCCAGTTTCAACTATTATGGATACCTTTGTCCTAGTTTGCTCTCTTATTAAGTACTGCTGTAATGCTGCCACTGCCAATAAACTAGGTATAGCGGCATCATAAGCATCCACCTTCTTGTCACTAAGAACAATGATATTGTAACCTTCCTTTATACGTTTGGATGCTCTTTCAGTAATCTTATCCAAGGCTTTTTTGAATCCTTCAATGCCAGTATCATATTTAAAGGTTATAGGTATAACCGTAGTTTTAAAGTTTTTATCTTTGAAGTTTTTAATCTTAGCCATGTCACTATCACTAAGCACCGGACTTTCTATTTCTATAAAGGGGTTATCAGAAATTTCTTTATTTAATATATTCCCCTGAGAACCAATGTAGTTCATTAGTGACATAACCAGTTCTTCTCTTATTGGATCGATTGGAGGGTTTGTAACCTGTGCAAAAAGTTGCTTAAAATATGAAAATAAAAGCTGAGGCTTATTAGATAATACCGCTAATGGGGTATCATTTCCCATGGAGCCTATAGGTTCTGCTCCAGTCTTTGCCATAGTTGATAAAATAATATTTAAATCCTCAAGAGTGTATCCAAAGGCTCCCTGTTTTTCTTTCAAATCATTACTGCAAGTAATTTGCTCCTCCTCAACCTTTGGATAATCTTCAAGTCTACTCTTATTCTTAGCAATCATTTCTGCATAAGGCTTACTTGTACAAATTGTCTTTTTTATTTCCTCGTCTTCAATGATTCTACCCTCTTTTGTATCAATAAGAAACATCCTGCCTGGTTTAAGCTTACCTTTTCTCTCAACCTCTTCCGGTTTTATATCTAGCACGCCAGCTTCAGAAGCTAAAATTGCTAATCCATCTTTAGTTACAACATATCTAGCTGGTCTTAAACCGTTTCTGTCTACCGTTGCACCAACTTGTACACCGTCAGAGAATGCTATGGCAGCCGGTCCATCCCAAGGTTCAATTAAAGAACCATGATATTCATAGAAGGCTCTCTTGTAATCCTCCATTTTATCATCATGCTTCCAAGCTTCTGGGACAAGCATCATCATAGCATGACACATACTTCTTCCATCACATTCTAACAATTCGAAAATGTTATCTAAGGACTCAGAATCACTACCAGTCCTACTTATTATTGGATAAAGCTTTTTAATATCACTACCAAGAACATCTGACTCTAAAACACCTTCCCGGGCATGCATCCAGTTTCTATTACCCTTTATTGTATTTATCTCACCATTGTGAGCTAAAAATCTAAAGGGTTGAGCCAATCCCCAAGTAGGGAAGGTATTTGTACTATATCTCTGATGCACAACAGCTATAGCACTTTTAAAATTAATATCATCCAGATCTATATAATAGCTCTTAATTTGTTGAGCTACAAAAAGTCCTTTATAAACAATTGTTCTGCTTGATAAGCTACAAACATAGAAATACTCTGATCCTCTTTTAACAAGCTTATTTACTTCATTTTCAGTTCTTTTTCTAATAATATAAAGCTTTCTCTCAAATTCTCTTTGAGAACCACAGGTACTTTCTACGAAAACCTGCCTAATGGTAGGCTCCGTACCCTTGGCTGTTTCTCCAATTACTCTGTTATCTACTGGAACATCTCTCCAACCAAGAACTTTTTGACCTTCTTCTTCAATTATTCTTTCAAAAATCCCCTCGCATTGTAATCTAGCAGCGGGTTCTCTTGGAAGGAACACCATACCTACACCATAGTTAGGTGCCTTCGGAAGCTTAATTCCTAAGCTCTCACTGCATATTCTGAAAAATTCGTCTGGAATCTGCGTAAGAATTCCTGCTCCATCTCCTGTCTTAGGATCAGACCCAACAGCACCTCTGTGGGTAAGATTGTTAAGTACCTCCAAGGCTTTCTTTACCAAACCATGGCTTTTCTCCCCCTTAATATTTGCTACAAATCCAACTCCACAGCTATCCTTTTCATTACTTGGGTCATATAATCCTTGCGCTGACGGTAAACCTATTCCGTACATATTTCATAGTCCCCCTTATCTAAATTCCCCTTTAGCAGTGTAATTTTAAATTAGAATTACACTTAGCAAGGTATTATTTTGACATTCGTTCAATGCAATAAAGCAAAAAAGCAAAGGCGCCGCAGGTTTTATAACCTACAGCGCCTTTGCTGTTGTTAAAGTTATTATACCACCTTTTCATTAAAATGTAAATACTCACTTAAAAAAAAATGAAATAAATTTCAAACAATAGTAAAAGTAAATCCAAGGTTCTTTCATTATGAGAAATATATTTCTACTAAGAAAGGCTGCATCCTAGTCCATAAAACTAAATACAGCCATTAATTAACAATTTATAATTATTTATGATTCCTAATTAATATTAATTATTTCACTTCTCTAGGACTTCCTACAAATGCAGTAGCTATCATATTAGGTCCTACATGAGAAGCTATTGTTGCTGATAATTCTGATATCAGTATCTTTTTTGGTGTGCATGCTTCAAGTATATATTCTTTAAGCATTTGTGCATCTTCTGGACAGTTACCATGCCCAATAATTAAAGTTCTTTCTTCTATATTTTCCATATGTTCATGAACTTTATCAGCTAAAAACTTCATAGATTTCTTTCTTCCCCTTACATTACTGTAAGGTACTAATTTACCGCTATAATCAACAGTTAATATAGGTTTTATATTTAGAGCTGTTCCTACTACTGCTGTAGTAGCTGAAATTCTACCACCCTTTTTCAAATATTTTAGATCATCTACAGCAAACCAATGATTAGATCTTAATTTATTACTCTCTATCCACTCCACAATTTCTTCTTTTGATTTCCCCTGTCTTAATAAATCAATAGCTTCTACTATTAATACTCCTTGACCGATAGAGGCAGATAAAGAATCTACAACAGTAATATCCGCATCTGGATACTCCTCTAATATTTCTTGACGAGCAAGCAAGGAGTTGTTGAAAGTTCCGCTCATTCCAGAAGAAAAGCCTATATATATTATAGAATTGCCAGCTTTGTAATGCTTTTCGAATATTTCCTTGAATCTAAAAACATTAATTTGCGCAGTGGAAGGAATAACACCGGATCTTAGTTTAGCATAAAATTCATCATGTGATAGAGTTTTACCAAAATCGTCCAGATACTCGCAACCGTCTACATTAACTGGCATACCCAAAATATCAAGAATATCAGCATTTTCTTGAACATACTCTAATGTAAGGTCACAAGTTGAATCTGTAATAATAATACTGGCCATTTGTTCCCCCCTATTTCATATTTGGAAAATTCATTTGTCGTAATGCTTCATAAGCCATGATTGCAACTGAATTTGATAAATTTAATGAACGTGTACTGGTTTCAAGCATAGGCAATCTAATGAGATTTTCTTTATTGCTTTCACGGATATAATCTGGCAAACCAGAAGATTCACGTCCAAAAACAATAAAATCTCCTTGTTTAAAAGACACTTCTGTATATCTCTTAGTTGCTTTTGTAGTTGAAAAGTAAAAAGTAGCATCTGGATACTTTTGTCTAAGCTCTTCATAAGACTCATGTATTTCTAATTTAAGTTGTGGCCAGTAATCTAACCCTGACCTTTTTACCTGCTTATCATCAATACTAAACCCTAAAGGTTTAATCAAATGAAGAGTAGAGTCTGTTAGGACGCATGTTCTACCAATATTACCTGTGTTCTGCGGTATTTCAGGTTGAAATAGAACTATGTTTAAATTCAACCATAACACCTCCTTGCTGTTAATAATTCCAAATTATTCACATTATAATACAATTATTATTACTCTTCATATATTACCTCATAACTGCTAATTAGTAAAGCAATGATTTTTTCTATAATATATATTCCTCAACAACCTTAGCTACACCATCTTCTTCATTGGATAAGGTTATATATTGGGCTAAATCCTTTATTTCCTTATCACCATTTCCCATGGCTACACCAAGTCCAGCAAATTCTATCATAGATATATCATTTTCGCTATCTCCAACACAAATCACTGCTTCTCTTGGAATATTATAATAAGCTGCTAACATTTCTACTGCTCTCCCCTTGGATACCCCCTGACACATCACTTCAAAATTATCTTTTGAAGAACTTACTGTTTCTAGGCCATCACAGTCAGCCAGTTCCCTTTTTGCTTTTTGAATCTTATCCAAATCCTCATCAATGGCAATACATTTTAAAATGCTACTTTGATATTTTTCAAAAACATCTTTCCAATTCTTTACAAACTGAATTTGAATTTTATTACCTTCTTTAAGCTTTTCATTTATTTTTATATAATTATTAACATGGGCATTATTCCTTTCAGTAAAAATGGTGTTTGCTGTATGAAAGTTAGGTATTATCCCATAGGACTTAATTATATTTAAAATTCTATAGCAATTTTCTTTTCCTAATAAAGCTTCATATATAACTTGGTTTTTATCTTTTTCTCTAATAAATGCTCCATTAGCAGAAATTATAGGAGTCTTCAATCCTACTAAATCTGCATAATAATAAGCGGAGGTAAATAGCCTTCCAGTGGCAATAACAACCTTAACACCGGCCTCCTCTGCCTTCTTCAAAGCTATCTTAGTCCTATCAGTAATTTCTTTTTTATTATTTAATAATGTACCATCCATATCCACACAAAGCATTTTATATTTCATATTTATATACCTCCTTATTATAGAATATTAGCAATTTTTAAAATAACTACGCAATATTTAACTTAAAATTTTACTTTCTATAAATTAAAGCCGCCCTTTTTAGGCGACTTTAATTTATTATTTACCTTCTAAATATTCTATTATTCCTGCTGCTATATTTCTGGCAAGATTGTTCAAAACCTTGTTATCATTTAGTCTTTTAACATCCTCTGGATTGCTGGCAAATCCACATTCCACTAAAACTGCAGGCATTTTTGCTGATTTTATTACCTTAAAATTCTCAGACTTTACTTCTCTATCCTTCCAATTATCAGAAGTTAAAATTTTCTCTTGAATTTTTTTAGCCATAGCCTCGCTTTCCTGAGGCACAACATTTGTTTTAGTATAATAAGCGCTTATACCATTATATGCTTGACTTTTATCGTAGGAGTTAATATGAATTGAAACAAAGGCATCCCCATTGTTTTCATTAGCAATATCAACAATTTCTTGAAGAGCTAAATATTCATTATCTGCTAAGTCTTTATCCCTTGTCATTACTACTCTCTTACCATTGAAAATTAATTGGGGTCTTATTTCTAGTGCTATCTTCAAAGTTACTTCCTTTTCCAAAAAGCTATTATCATAAGCCTCTGTTCCTGGATCTCCGCCACCATGACCAGCATCTACTATAACAGTATGGGTAAAAGGATTCTCTTTCTTACTTACTAAAACCAATAACTCATCAGTGAGCTGATTAAGAAAAACAAAATTATTCTCCGAAAACTCCTTCTTTACAGTCAAAGTAGTACTTCCATCTAATTTAGATAAATATATATTTTTATCTACTTCCTTAAAACTATTAGAATTTAACTGATGTTTATCTACATTAACTAAATCTAAATAAATACAATTACTATCCTCTTTATAACCTTTATAATGCTCCTTGTCCACTAATTTAATTATGTACTTTTTAAAATAATCATTCTCCTCAAAGGAGATACTACCAGAATCACTAATATTAATTGAACCTTCTCCGGTCTTATTCTTGTTAGAAACTGTCTTTTTGGATTCTATAACTTCAGAGGCTACTATTTTATTAATAAAACGCTTACAACCGTTAAAAGCTAATACAAGTAATATAAATAATATGGACATAGATATACAGAATCTTATTTTATTCTTTATTCTTAACCTCACGTTAATGACACATCCTTACTCCTTTAAACGATTTTTTAAACATACAAGAAGTATAAGTAGTTATAATAATTTATATTTTATCATATAGCTTATATGTTTGAATAGTATTTTATTTAAATAATTCATTTTTTTGTATCTATCCTATTTTTGGCAAAAAATAAGACTTTCTGCATTTTTGCTGAAAGCCTTATTCTCAGTGCGGATAACAGGATTTGAACCTGCACGGTTTCCCGCTAGAACCTGAATCTAGTGCGTCTGCCAGTTCCGCCATATCCGCCTGTAATCAATATCCCACGCTAGATTTTTTTGCAAAACCAACGTAAGACTTTTGATGTATTTACTCTTATATTATATTACATTATTAACGTAAAAAAAACAATAAGTTATCTTATATAAAATTATTTTCTTACATTATCAAACATAAGAACCGATACTAATTATAGTATCAGCTTTACAATTTAAGTGTTTCAATTATTAATTTGTGGAGGACACAACTTATAATATGTTCTTATTCCGTTTATTTCTTCAAAATCTCGTTCATGACTTTCTAAACTTTCATACACATCATATTGAACTTCTTCTCTTTCATAAAAGTTTTTAGCTATAAATTTTTCTTTTTGCATATTATACTTACTTTCCATATATTCACCTCAATCTATGTAAAGTTTATAAAATTCTACATTAAGTTTAATTTTCCTTTTGATTTAATATGAATCATATTTTCACCTTCCTATATAAAAAAATCCCACATCAGACAATTAGCATTTCTGCTAAAAATCTTATGTGGGTTTTTAAAGTTTCCAATGTTAATCTAATATAAATTATTGATTTTTCAGCGTTATAACGGAACTAGAACCTGTATCTAATGTGTCTGCCTGTATTACGCAAATAAGTATAAAACATATGCTAAAAAAACAACACTAAAAAATTTTTTTTAAAAAATACTTTAGATTATTCTCTTTTTTCTTCAAATATTGCTCAAAACTATAGTAAGTCTTGCTTTTTTCGAATTTCTTGTTCTTTATACCGCCGTAAAATTCAACATATACTTGTTCGGTTAGCGGAAGCAATATTTCTTGCAATTCTTTTTCTTGCCGCTGAGCAAATTCTTTATCCGTTAAGGCCGGATCCTTCTTTATTTTGTAGCGTTTCAATCTCTTTAAAACATAGCTGTATAAAGGAATTGTACTTTCGCTGTTTAACATTTTTCTTTTTCTGCTATTAGAAAATGCTATTCTTAATAATATAAGGCTTAAGACTAGTACAGTGATGGCAATATATATAATTCTAGAGCCTATCTTTAAGGTAATAGTATTATTTTTTTCATCTTTAGTATTATTCTTGTTGATAGTACTTGTAATATTTTCTGTTTTCTTTGTTTGTGTATTAATATCTGTTACTGGTTTTTCTTCATTCTGCTGATTTTCTTGCTCCTGTGTACGTAAGTTTTCTTCAAAGGCTGTAGGAGCACAATCACTTATTGCCCATACGTCATCCATTACAAGATACTCAACCCAAGCATGGGCGGTATCGTTAGTAACATTATATAATCCATTTTTTATTGTTGCATCATTCATCTTATAGCCTTCTACAAATCTTGCAGGTATACCTGCTATTCTATACATAATTGTCAAAGCAGTGGCAAAATGAACGCAATATCCCTTTGGATCTTCAAATAAAAAATAATCAACAAAGTCCTTTCCTTCTGGCAATTGGGAAGCATTTAAAGTATAAGTGTAGTTTTCAGATAAATAATTTCTTATCTTCTCAACCTTTTCTGAAACAGTATTACAATCCTTTACTAGGTTATATACTAAATCTGCTGTTCTTTCAGTAATACCTTCCGGTAGTTGCAAATATTTTTGATAGTTTTCATTCTGAAAATAGTATAATCCGTAATAATCCTGTTTTAAATTCGTAAAATCTGCATCATAAAATTGCACCGTATATTCGTTTTTTATGGTATCATTAGCCATAAATATGGCTCTATCTTCTGCAACAATTATACCTTTCTTACTATAATTAATGTAATTTGTATACATGGGTACCATAAAGGATGTAGTTTTTAAATTAGCAGGATAAATTGTAAGCTCCTTTAACTCCGTACTAGGAAAGAGATTTGAGGTATAATTGCTGTACCTAGCTTTTTCTACTTCAGGACTAATATTTGATTCAAAAGCTTGCAAATCTTCAATGGTGGTTCTCCAAGAAAAGCCAGTGTATTCATCCTTTACATCACCTTTTAAATAGTAGCTCTTATCACTTTTAACTTTAAAAGCTAAAGTTTTATTTAACTGTATAGGTCCACCTAATTTTTTCTCTGTATTTGAATAACCGGTTTGCCCCAAGGAAAAAACTCCCTTAGTAGCAGATTCTACATTAACTAAACCATTAGAGGCCTGTTGCTTTTTATCTAAAGCCTTTAATATAGATAAATTATCTTTACCTTCTATTTCCTGTGGCAAAGGTAAAGATATAATACTTGCAACAATAGTAAATACAAGAATATTTATAAATAATTTTTTACCATCAATAGAAGAGTATATACCCTTTTTTTGAAATTGCACTTCACTCTTTTTATAATTGTTAAGCATATAAGTACCTATAAAAATGATGGTAAAGGGAAGTATCATAGCTGTTACTTCACTTTTGTATTCCAAATACCAAAAAAATATCATTTCTGATAAAGATAATAGGAGTATGCCATTAGTAACTCTATGTTCATACAAAATGAATAAAACAATTAATATTGCTGGTAATGCAACAGTTATTATAGGTCTGTACATATAAAAAAAGGTAACTTGGCCATCATATAATTTATTGTTAATTATTCCAATATTATATATAATCTTTTGATAAAAGAAATCCATTATAAATGCTTTAAAGATAAAAGCAAAAATCACCAAGGCAGTAAAAAGAATAGCTAAAAATATAAATTTCTTAAAGGCAGTATTTAAGACTCCATTGAAAAAAAGATAGAGCATGATAACAGCTACATAAATCAAAGTTATGTAAAGATAGTTAAAGTCATCTATTCGATAGCAGATAGTCATAAGAATGAATATAAAAAGTATATTTATATAGTGTACAAATATACCTACTATATGCTGCTTAAACCACTCCATTTAATCACATCCTTTTTATAGATAACCAGCAACCACATTTTTGTTCTAAGCAAAAATAATAGCAAGATAAATTGCTGTTTTCATATCTATACGAATTTAGAAATATCAAATACCTTTATTCCTAACTTAGTAAGTTTTATAATATTCTCTTCATCTTCGCTACCAATCTTATTACAGAAAACAAATAAATTTTTTTTCCTTAATTCTACTTCTAAAAGAAATTCGCATAATTCATCATTCACTCTAGAAGTTATAAAGGCAATATTATTCAATGCTCTAATCTCAGCCTTACATCCTTTTAAATAATTTACAAATGATTCATTACTATCGCTCTTTTTATCTACAAAATAATCCATTAATTTAGAAAAATCATTATTATCTTTAATTAGAAATACCTTGGATTTTTCTCCATTAATATAAAGTTTTGAAACTATTTTTTTCTTAATTAAGTCAAAAATTAATGATGCAGAAAAATCTATTAACTTCTCCTCGGTAATTCCCTGTAGATCATATTGATAATTTGTGCTGTTCATATCCAAAAATACATTAAATTCTTCCCCGACAAATACTTCATTATTCTTTACATAGAGTTCATTGTATTTTGCACTAATCTTCCAGTTGATTCGATTTAGATTATCTCCTTCTCTATACTTTCTATTATCCTTTATAACATAAGGATCCTCTATACCAGAGCTACTCACCTTATAATTATTGAATAAATTGACCCCTTTAAATAAATCTGAAGGAATACTTACAATCTTCGGATATACTTGAATAACTGCTTTACTTTTATATACCTTATTACTTCTAATAATTGAAGCAGTATCCCTAAACGAAAGCTCTGAAGATCCGAAGTCATATTTACCTCTAACTCTAAAGCGAACTTCATATTTTAATTTTTTAGATTTTTTACCGCCTATATAAACCACATCTCCATTGTATCTAGGGCTAAGTTTTTTTAAGCTAGAATTATTCACAATCAAATAATGAACTGGAATCCAACTCTTATTTTTCAACACTATGCTAAAACTAACTGAATCTCCAGCGCTATATCTGTTACTATTAAAAAATATATCTAAATTTAAATTTCTACGATTAATTACTATTACTATAATGGAAAGTAACAATATTGCCACCACTGAATAAAAAAACCTATAGAACAGAGGTCCTCCTTCTGTAAAAGCTAATGCAAAAGAAAATAATAATAATATTACAAATCTCACATTAATCCTAAACATATTAATTCACCTTTGGTGCATGAACATGTTGAAGTAGATTAGCAATTACTTGCTCGCTGTTAAAATTATTTGCTCTAGCTTCTGAAGAAAGTGTTAATCTATGTGCAAGAACCAAGGCAACATTGTCTTTTACATCATCTGGAACAACATAATTTCTACCGTTAATTAAAGCAGAGGCCTGAGCAATTTTTTGAAGAGCTAGAGCTGCTCTAGTACTCATACCCAAGTTCAATAGCTTAGATGTTCTTGTAGCTTCTGCTAAATTAGCTATATATCTATTTATTTCTTGAGCTACCATTACTTCTCTACAAGCCTTTTGCAAGGCAATAATATCTTCTGCTCCTGCCACTGCTTCTAATTCTTCTAAAGGTTTTCTGTTTTTATATAAATCCAGTATTTGAGCCTCTGAATCTTTGTCAGGATAGCCAATGGTTACCTTGATCATAAATCTATCTAACTGAGCCTCTGGTAAAGTGTAGGTGCCTTCATACTCTATTGGATTTTGGGTAGCTAGGACAAAAAAAGGCTGTTCTAGTTTATAAGTATGTACACTTTCTGATACCTGATTTTCCTCCATAACTTCCAGCAAGGCTGATTGAGTTTTAGGAGCAGTTCTGTTAATTTCATCTGCTAATACTATATTGGCAAAGATGGGCCCCTTTCTAAACTCAAATTGCATCTCCTTTTGATTGAATATAGATATACCGGTTATATCGGAAGGAAGCAAATCCGGTGTAAATTGTATTCTGCTGTAGGATAAATTTAAAGATTTTGCTAAAGCTTTTACTAAAGTGGTCTTTCCTACTCCAGGAACATCTTCTATTAGTATGTGTCCACCAGCTATAATTCCTTTCATAATATCTAGAATAGAGTCTCTCTTACCAATTATTACTTTTTCCACATTAGATAAGATTTCTTGTATAATTACATTTGTATCTTTCATAAAATACTCTCCTTTGTTGCAAATTATATTAGCATATTTTTCATTATACCATATTTTTTCTTTTTACTATATTATTTTATCATATTATGCATTTTAAACCATTAACATAAATTTGATCAAAGTATATATACTTAAATTATTAAAAATAATCAAGTAATCACAATACTGCCTGTCCATTTTTTACTTAATCTTCTTTTTGAATCAATTTTTTTATTCCTTATTTTAGTATGTCCTGTATATGCGGTACTTCCTTCTGTGATAAGCACCGCATATACGGACAATATTAATTATTCCACATCAAGCTAATTACAAGTTTATATGATATAAAATAAGTTCAGTAATTTACAAACCTATATTATAAATTCCGTCAACCTTTTCATAATTATCCTTAGATATTAACTCTCTTGATATTTCCTTCCCATTTTTATAACCTATAAGATATACATTTACTTTATACCCTGTAACCGGTGCTTGAACCTTTTTAATAGTTCCACTAGGTAGGGAATCTACCGTATTGTAATATATTTTTGGTTCTTCTACATCTAATATCTCTGAATAAAGCTTATATTGTACTTCTGTAAGAGATTTATGTGAATATATATTAATAGTGATCTTTCCTTTTCCTGTTACACCTTCAATATACAAAGGATATTTTGAAGTGTTTTTAAATTTATAATCTATGCTTTCAGATACTGTAGCATCAAGGCCTGGCTCAATATAGGCCGGTACTAAAGAATGGTTCCTTCTACTTGTAGATTTAATACCTAACCTAATAACTGCATTATATAGGGTTGTAGAAACTTGACAAACTCCTCCAGCCACTCCGTCAACAAGCCTACTATTTACTATAACCGGTGCTCCTTTAAATCCATTAGCTAAGGTTCTCTTTCCTGTTTCCTTATTGAAGCTAAATTCTTCACCAGGCATTACGATTTTACCATTTAATTTACTTGCAGCCAAAGCTATATTATATGCCCTTCCTTTTGTTTCTGTAGAGAAATACGTAGTAGCACTTGAAACTTTATAGTTCACATCTTTTAAATCTTCAGCCTTTAATGTAGGATTCTCTGTTTTTACAGTGATGGTAACTTTATTATCTCCAGTTCCATATTTACTTATCTTGTCTATAATATCATTGAAAAGGATATCTTTTTCAACGGTTTTTCCAACTACTTCCTTTATTACAACAGGAGTACCATTTTCAATCTTTATCTTTGCATTCTGGGGAGCTATATCTACAGCTTTTTTTATATTTTCAATACACTCTCTCACCGCTGCTTCATCAAAGGTAAACTCTAAATTATACTGTTTCTTTTTCTTACTTTTTAACTCTATATATTTATTGATAAAATTCTTATCTTTTCCGTAACTAAAAGCTTTATTCAAGCATTTTGGCGCATCTATGTTAATTTTCATATCTTTAAAAGAAATAGGATACTCTTGTTTTTCATATACTGCAATAATTTTTTCAGTAGAAAGATTATTGTAATTTTTTGACAATAAGTTCTGCGCTTCTTCTAGTGACAATCCTGAAATATCAATATTTTCCACATAGCTATTAGGATATATTTTATTTTCCCACTTACTTACATAATAATAAATATACCCTACAGTTGTAACCATAAGCAAAATAAATAGTGATAAAAATCCTAGTAACCATCTTCTGTTTTTCATTCTGTCACCACCTATGTAATGATTTTGCACTTTTCCACAGAACTTAAATTAATGATACCTTGTTTATATTATCCGTAATTTCCTTTAGCTTTATAACATAAAATAAAAAACTGATTGCACAAATCCATCATTCATCTGCATTTCTTATTACCATCATAATTCCATAAGTTAACTATTTAATCTTTTTTCTATATTTTTTAGTAGCTTATTAAAACTAAAAAAGGACATTCTCAGTATTTCTACTAAAAATGTCCTATCATATCATTATTATTTTTACTTAAATGATCATTGCTATTTTTTACTCTTTCTTAACTTCTTAATCTCCTCTTTCTCCTCTAAGGATACCCTCAAGGATTCAACAATCTTTTGAATAGCTTTATTTATACACCAATCATCCAATTGACCAGACTGAATAAAAATCTTAGTTTTTTCCTTATTAACCAAGTAGCAAGTGCTTATAAGCCAAGCCACCCCCATATTAACATAATAATCATGATTTTCTATGTTCTGAATAGAATCAAATATAAAATCTAAATATACTTCCTCTGTATAATAATTGTTTAAGGTTACTAATGCAAACCTTACAGACCAAGGTTCAGTACTTTTTATATACTTTGGAATTACCGAAAGAAACTCTTCCTTGTTTCCTTCAACTAATTTTCTAATATTAGAAACAAAGCTATCACAAAGAGCCCAATTATTAACTTTCTTTATATAGCAATCTATACTGCTCATCATATGGGAAAAACTTTTGAAGTTCACTTTGTACATTAACATGCCCTGAAGCAACTTTTCCTCATAAGAACTACCTGCAGAAACAAAATTATAAAAGCTTTCTAAGTCCTTATTTTTTTCAACTTTCCTCGCTATTTTTCTAAGCATAGGCATTCGTACATAATAGCTAAAGCCTATATCTGGTATTATCCTAGAATTAAATTTTCCATAAGCTTCATCGGAAAGTGACTGTAATAAATTGATAAATGATCCATATGCTTCAGCATTCCACTCTATATGGTCAAGTTCCTCAATTTTCATAGGTTCACCACTTTTGTCTTAAATTTTATAAGACCCTCTTTCTTTTAAGGATAATTCTATTATCTTATCTAGCAATTCTGGGAAAGTCATTCCTACTGCTGCAGCACTCTTGGGAAATAGACTATTTTTTGTCATCCCCGGAAGAGTATTAAGCTCTAAAATATAAGGCTCATCATCTTTAATAAGCATATCTACTCTAGCATAAACACTGCACTTCAAACTTCTCCAACAATCTAAGGCCAATTCATTAACCTTCTTCTGCAAATCATGCTTTAACTCAACTACTACTTCATCTGCTCCACCATCAGAATATTTAGCAGTAAAATCAAAAAATTCATTTTTAGGCCTAATAGCTATTGTAGGCAACACTTGACCATCCAATATACAGCAGGTTATTTCCTCACCTTTAATATATTCTTCTACCATTACTTCATTATCATACTTTAAAGCTTCTTTAATGAGATTAGTTAATTCTTCCCTATTCTTTACAATACCGGTAGCTACAGAAGAACCTCCACAGTTAGGCTTTACCACTAAGGGATATCCAATACTTTCTATAGCTTCATAATCTATTTCCTCTCCTTTGTTAACCATAACCCACTTTGCTGTATTAATTCCTGAAGCCTTAAGAACCTTTTTAGTCATATCCTTATCCATACATACAGCACTAGTTAAAGTGTTGCAACCAGAATAAGGAATACTCATAGTTTGAAGGACCGCTTGAACAGTACCATCTTCTCCAAACTTTCCATGCAAAGCAAGCAAGGCAAAATCTATATCTTTTACCTTTGAGAAAATGTCTTCCTTTTTATCTATTACAATTGGTACAACCTCGTACTTATCCTTATTTAAATTATCTACTATTTCCTTACCAGTCTTTAGTGAAATATCTCTTTCAGACGATATTCCCCCCATTATTACTCCAACTTTCATTGTTTTACCTCCAATTTAGTTCTCTCTTACTATGAGAAAATTATTTCATTAAATTAATATGGTCAAGAATTATTTGTTTAGTTCTTAAAATAGATGCGGGATTCATAGAAAATTCATCTAACCCGTATTCTAACAATAGAGGAATGGCTCTTTCATCTGCAGCCATCTCACCACACATGCCACAGCACTTACCTTCTTTATGAGCAGCATCTATAGTAAACTTTATTAGTCTTAACACCGCTAAGTCCATAGTATTATATAAATGTGAGATTTTTTCGTTGGTTCTATCCACCGCTAAGGTATATTGTATCAAGTCATTGGTTCCTATACTGAAAAAGTCCACCATTTTTGCAAATTCATCTGCTCGTACAGCAGCAGAAGGTACTTCTATCATTATTCCTAATGGAATATTCTCTTTAAACTCAATTCCTTGCTGCTTTAACTCATCCATACATTCCGTTAATACTTCCTTAGCTTTTATAAACTCATCCGGTGTGCTTATCATAGGAAACATGATTTTTAAATTACCATAAATAGATGCTCTTAAAAGAGCCCTAAGTTGGGTCTTAAATAGGTCTTTACGATCTAAACATAGTCTTATGGCCCTATATCCTAAAAAAGGATTCATCTCTTCTGGAGTTTTTAAATAAGGTAAACTTTTATCTCCACCTACATCTAATGTTCTTATAACCACTGGCTTATTTTCCATTTTTATAAGTACCTTTTTATAAGCTTCAAACTGTTCTTCTTCGCTAGGCATAAACTCCCTATCCATATATAAAAATTCTGTTCTGAACAATCCTATACCGTCAGCTCCATATTCAAGGACCTTATCCATTTCTTCTGTAGATCCAATATTAGCGGATATTTCTATATGCTTTCCCTTGGAATCTATTATTACTTTATTTTTTAATTCTTTAAGTTTTCTTTTTCCTATTTCAAACTCTTTTATTTTTTCCCTATAACTTTCTATAACCTTTTCTTCAGGATTTACTATAACTACACCTTCAACACCATCTACAACAACCTTATCGCCATTTCGTAGCTTATAAACTATATCATTAAGTCCTACTACCGCTGGAATTTCCATAGCTCTTGCCATAATAGCAGTATGAGAAGTAAGTCCTCCTACTTCCGTTAAAAAAGCTATAACATTTTCTTTATCAAGCTGGGCTGTATCAGAAGGTGTTAAATCCCTGGCCACTATTACAGTATTTTCTTTAATATTAGCAAAGGATTTAGAAACATTTCCTGTAATATTCATTATAAGCCTTCTGCCTACATCTTTAATATCTGACACTCTTTCTTTTAAATATTCATCTTCAAGCATAGACATTGTATCTATGTAGCTATTAATCACATCGTTCACAGCATTTTCAGCAGATTTTCCATGTCCCACCATTTCCTTCTGCACAGCATCAAGGAAATCTGGATCTTCTAACAAGATATAATGACTATCAAAAACCTGAGCTTCATCTTCTCCAATTTCCTTTGCTACCTTTTCTCTCAACTCCCTAATCTGCTCTTTCGATAAGTTTATAGCATTTAATAGCTTCTCTTTTTCATACTCAAGATTTAATGCATACTTAGTATCTAAATTTAGCTTAGGTTCTTCCTTTATAAATACAGTACCTATAGCATATCCCCAGGAAGCTGATATTCCTTTTATCATAACGCACCTCATTACACATTGAATTTAAAAGTATAATTATATAATATGACAACTGGATTGGAATTACAATATTCCTTCCTTTAATAAAAAATATCCTTCCTTTACTTTTTCTTGTTATTTTTAAGATATTCCTTGCATTTAGACGCAATGGCACATTGCGCACAATTAGGGTTTTGAGCCTTGCAAATTCTTCTACCATGGAAAATTAAAGTATGATGTGCCCTTATCCATTCATCCTTTGGTATAGCCTTAGTAAGCTGCCTTTCTGTTTCTTCCACGTTAGAAGCTTCAGCTAGTCCAATTCTATTAGATACCCTAAAGACATGAGTATCTACTGCCAAAGCTGGAATTCCATAGGCATTACTTAAAACTACATTTGCAGTTTTTCTACCTACTCCTGGTAATGTCATCAATTCTTCGTGAGTCCTAGGCACTTCTGAATTAAAATTCTCTATCAATGCTCTACTTAAATTTATTATATTTTTTGCTTTATTTCTATATAGTCCTATTTCTTTAATTTCCTTTTCTAATTCACTGTAATCTAATTCTGCAAAATCCTGTGGACTTTTAAATTTCTTAAATAGTCTTCCCGTTACCTGATTAACCTTTTTATCTGTAGTCTGGGCGGATAATACTGTAGCCACTAACAATTGAAAGGGATTCTCGTGTTCCAATTCGCAATGGGCATCTGGATACATCTCATAAAGGCTATCCAGAATTTCTCTAGTTACTTTTTTACTCCTCATTTTTCCTCCTAAAGTTTATTAATATTTTGACAACTATTTTCTATTATTATAGAATAGAAATATGGTCTTTTAAAGGGGATTTCCTAAGGATTTTTATGGTCACTGTAATCAGTCTGTAATTTTCCCCTATATTATTAAATGTATTTTTTTGTGAAAAGATATTGTTAAATTTTTAACTTTTTATGTAAATACTATTTATTAATATAACACAAGATAATTTACCAAGGAGGATTAGAAATGGATGTTTTGATCAAAGGGATCACTTCTATAAGCTGGCAAATGCTAGTTATGTGGGCAATTGGAGCTTTACTAATTTACCTGGCTATAGCTAAAGACTTCGAACCATCTCTATTACTGCCTATGGGCTTTGGAGCTATACTGGTAAATATACCCTTTACCGGTGTCTTAGGTGAACATGGACCTCTAAGTATACTTTTTAATTCAGGTATTGCCAATGGTGAACTCTTTCCTTTACTGATTTTTATAGGTATAGGAGCCATGATTGACTTTGGTCCGCTACTTCAAAATCCATTCATGCTTTTGTTTGGTGCTGCTGCTCAATTTGGTATATTCTTTACCATAGCTTTAGCAAGTCTATTTGGTTTCAATATATTAGATGCAGCTTCTATTGGAATAATAGGCGCCGCTGATGGTCCTACATCCATATTCGTAGCAACTAAATTTGCTTCAAAGTATTTGCCTCAAATAACTGTGGCTGCATACTCTTATATGGCATTAGTACCTGTAATTCAGCCTTTTGCTATTAAATTGGTTACTACAAAAAAGGAAAGACAAATTAGAATGAAATACAAGGCCTCTGATGTATCTAAAACTACTAGAATCCTTTTCCCTATACTAATAACTATTATAGCCGGTCTTATTTCTCCCGATTCTGTGGCTTTAATAGGTTTCTTAATGTTCGGAAATTTACTTAGAGAATGTGGTGTTTTAGAAAGATTATCTACTACAGCACAAAATGAACTTGTAAATATAATTACCATATTGATAGGTATTACTATTGCTAGCACAATGGAAGCAGAACGTTTCGTTACTGTAGATACTTTAATAATAATAGGATTAGGTCTAGTGGCCTTCGTATTTGATACCATTGGCGGAGTACTTTTCGCTAAATTTATTAATCTATTTAGAAAAGAAAAGATTAATCCAATGATTGGTGCTGCTGGTATTTCTGCTTTCCCTATGTCCGCTAGAGTTATTCAAAAGATGGCTCAAAAAGAAGATAACCAAAATTTCATACTTATGTTTGCAGTAGGGGCAAATGTAGCAGGACAGGTAGCTTCTGTAATTGCAGGAGGATTAGTACTATCCTTAGTACCTGCATTATAATTTTTCCAATTAGAAAAAGGAGTGAATTGAATTGCTACAAGATAACTTTTTAAAATCCTTAAAACTTATGGGGATGGGAATGACAGGAATCTTCATCGTAACTTTTATTATATATTTAACGATAAAATTACTATTAAGGATCTTTCCTGAAAAAAACAGTGACAATAAATAAATTATCTTATAAGAAATAGGACTGTCCTACTATTGTTTTTACACTAATGGACAGTCCTACTTTTATGTATAAAATATTAACAAAATACTTTAGCCTATTTATTATCTCCATAGACTCCTCTATATTCCTCAGGTAATAAATTAGCAATACTTTTCATTAAATACTCCAAAACTCTATCATTATATTGGTGCTTATCTTCATCTTTATTTTTTTCAGGAATGCTAATAGGCTTACCAAAAGAAACATTTACATCTGCATGATAAAATTTCTCTGCTCCCATATCTCCTTCTTTATTTATGGGCATTAACTTTTCCGTTCCCCATATACCAACAGGAATAATTGGTACCTTTGTAACCTTAGCAATAAGTACTACTCCTTTTTTTGCCTCTATCATACTACCGGTTCGACTTCTAGTACCTTCAGGGAAAATAAAAATACTTTCTCCAGACTTTATTGTCTTTATGATAGAATTTATAGCTTCTTTATCCGCAGAGTTAGGCTTTATGCTTATGCTTTTAACTATACTCATACCTATATTAGTTAAAGGGTTATTGGATAACTTCATCCCTGCTACAAAAGTTACATTTTTATCTTTAAGAACCTTTTGTAATACTAAACCATCAGAATTGCTAAGATGATTTCCTATATATATAACTGGTTCCTTTATATTTTCTATATTCTCTTTACCTAATATCTTAATATTGGCATACTTATTCAAATACCTATCTACAACCTTTTTAGATACATACTTTAGCATTCCCTTAGGTAAGTAACCTATTAATTTTGCAGTTCTAGAGGAAATCATGGTTATTCCACCTTTCAGTTGTAATTCTATAATCTATTATAGTTACTTATCTAAAAAATGTCTATTAGAAAAGCTGTAAAGAAATAAAGAAGGGATTTCCCCTTCTAAATTATCATTTCATTATATATTGTTCTTACCTTTCCTCGATAGTCGCTTATTGCTATAATGTTCTTTGGCTTCTTTAAAATTACTCTAGCCGGTATGCCTACTGCAGTAGCATTTGCTGGTACATCCTTAAGAACTACCGCATTAGCTCCTATCTTTACATCATCGCCAATTTTTATTGGACCTAAAATCTTTGCTCCAGCACCAATAATTACGTTGTTACCTATGGTAGGATGCCTTTTACCCTTATCCTTGCCTGTACCACCTAAAGTTACACCGTGAAATATAGTAACATTATCTCCAATTTCTGCTGTTTCACCAATTACTACTCCCATTCCATGGTCTATAAATAGACCCTTACCTATTTTAGCTCCTGGATGAATTTCTATTCCAGTTATAAATCTACTTATTTGAGAAACTAATCTTGCTAAAAAGAATAAATGTTTTTTATATAAAAAATGAGCAATTCTATGAAATATAATAGCATGTATTGATGGATAAAGCATTAATATTTCAAAACTACTTCTAGCAGCGGGATCGTTCTTCTTTACAGCTTGTATATTTTGCTTTAAATCACTAAACATAACATCACCCCTTAATCTTGTGATTTTCAAATAGAAAGCTATCCTTTTCTATTCCATTAAAAAAACTTCGTCTCATTTTTAGAGACGAAGTTGAATACTCCGCGGTTCCACCCTAATTAGATATAGAATCTCACTCCTTCGAGCACAAATTACTAAGTAACGCTATGCTCTATCGCTATAACGGGCGACCCCGGTGTTCCCTACTTAATTTCAGTCCACTACTCCGAAGGGCACTTCACATAACCGAACAATAGGAATATTCCACCAAACTATTCCCTCTCTGTAAAGTCTAATTATGCTACTCTCCTTCTTCAATGTATTTCCGAGCATTTTACTGCGATTTATACTTACATTATATGCTTTTTAAATCATTTGTCAACATGTAATTATAGTATTCTTAAATTAATTATCATTTAATATTAGGAACAAAATCTATGCTTACCTATTACTTTAATAAGTGGTCTAGACCAAATCCACTTATTTGTTGTCTTGGCTGGATTAAAATAATATAAGGCTCCACCGCTAGGATCCCATCCATTCAAGGCATCTCGAGCAGCATTTATAGAACTTTGTTGAATTTCTGCATGTATTTGACCATCTACTATTGCAGTGAAGGCACCGGGTTGATATATAACTCCAGCTATAGTATTAGGAAATCTAGGATCTCTTGTACGATTTAAAACTACAGCTCCTACTGCTACCTGACCTTCATAAGGCTCTCCTCTTGCTTCTCCATTTATTAATCTAGCTAAAAGTAAAACGTTTTGATCATTTGTACTGCTAGTGGCTGCAGTGGATTTGGAAGCTGTTCCTGTATTTATTCCTAAAGCGGCTAAGGTTTTATTTCCAACTACGCCATCTACAGATAATTTATTTTTTTTCTGGAACTGTTTTACCGCTGCAAGAGTTGCGTAACCGTATATACCATCTACACTTCCATTATAATAGCCCCAACGCTTTAGTCGTGTTTGTATTTCTCTTACTACACTACCTCTAGAACCATAGGAATAAGTAACTGCATCAACCTCCATATTATGAGAGGTAAAAAGAAATGTACTAATTATGTATGTTACTAATGTTATTACTGCTACAAAAATCATCTTTTTTCTTTTAATTACCTTAAACATCAAATTCACCCTCCCTCTATATTACTAAATTTATTTTGCGCTTTATGGCAAAATAAATGCGTATTAGGGTGAAAAGAAGGGTGAATTTACATTGTACAGCCTCATATATTGCAGTATAATTGAACTAACATAATTATTAAGATATTTTAAATTCAATATTATGTAGATAAAGTAAGGAAGTTGATATAAATGACTTATTTAATTATATATATACCCTTAGCTTTAATAGCACTAAGTATTATTGGATATATCCTACCTAAAATTATATCTATTATAAAAAAGATATGTTTATTTATAACTAGCGGTCTTGTTAGATTTATTGGCTTATTTAAGAATAAGAGTAAAAAAACTGAGCCTAAAATTATTACACTTGAAGAAACTATTGAAGATCAAATAATATCTGAAAATATAAATAATCATCAGAAAAATAATCTTACAGTTACATCCTCTTTATTATTTAATGCCAAAAAAAATACTATTGCATTAAATAATATCAAGAAGGGATTAAAAACCTTAAAAGATATGGAAAACTTAATTAATAAATTATCAAATGAAAGCAAAAAAAGGTGGGTTCAGTTTGATTACGAAAAATATAAAGCAAAAATCGACGGTGATTACGAGGTAGCTGAATATATATTAAGAATGAATAAAAATTTGAAATATCTCTACGATATAACCTTAGAATGTGAAGGAGAAATGGTACAATATGACCATGTACTCTTAACTAATGAAGGAATATACATACTTGATGCTTCAATAATTTCAGGGAAAACTTATGTAGACAAAGAAGGAAACTTTTTTAGTATAAATAAAGATGGTACAAAAACACTTATGGATAATCCCTTCGACCTTTTAAAGCATAAATCTCAATTATTTATAAATAAATTATCGGAAATTGGAATTGGAGTAGAGATACAATTAGAATTTGAATATCCAGTATATTACGCTATAATATTAACTAACAAAAATGCCTCTATTGAAATGGAGAATTTCGTAGATGGTTTATGTCTAGATTATAAAAGTGTCTTAGATTCTATTAAAGACTATGAAACATTAAACAATGACTTAAATAAAATAGGATACTTGCTTGGCGAATTTGATGAAAGTTATCCTATAGATTACATTGATTATTACGATTTACATCCAGAAGACTTTTTTAAACTTACTTAGCTTTACAATAGAAGGCACAACCGCAAGCGGAAGTGCCTTTCTTATTTTTTAAAATCATACCTAAACAATCTTTATTTTTAAGATCTTATCTATTTTTCCTTCTCTTATAATGATATATATACTCATCTATAATATCATGAATTATTGCTATACCACAAAGCTTGTCTTCTTCATCTAATACCGGAACCGCAATCAAATCATACTTAAGAGCCAATTCTATAGTTTTCTCTATACTATCCTTTACATTAACATGTATAATATTAGTATTCATAATATCTTTTATTTTAGTATCTGGATTAGCTAATAAAAGATCCATTAAGGACAAAACACCTTCTAAATTATTTTCTTCATTGGTAATATATATATAATTTGAAGTTTCTGGATCTGGTTTTAAATCCCGAATTATTTCTATAGATTCTCTAACACTTATATTGATATGAAAGGATATAAAATCAGGATTCATAATACTTCCTACTGTTTCTTCTTCATACCCCATAAGCTCTCTTACTTCGTCTGCGTCATCCTTCTCTAAGTTTGCCAATAATTTTTCTGCCACCTCTTCGTCTACCTCATCCAACATATCTGCTATCTCATCATTAGGCATAAAATCTAATACTTCAGCAACCTTGTCTTCATCCATGTTTTGGATTATATCCGCCTGAATATTTGGTTCTATTTCCTCTAAAGTATCCGCTGCCAAATTTTCATCTAGATTTTCTAAAACCTTAGCACGATGTTCTGAATCCATTTCTTCTAAAATATCTGCTAAATCCGCTGGATGAAGCTTGGATAGCTTTTTATACGGTATAGCTATTTGCAAATTATCTTTAATAACTTCCAAGGACTCTACATCATCCCACATTATAATAGTATCTGACGGAGACTTTTTTAAAAGCTTAAATACAGTATTTAATATTCCTACTATACCATATCTCCTTCCTAAGGCCATTATACCAGAGTCAACAGCTACAACTCTCAACTCTCCTGCTAGTTCTGCTAACTGCAAATCATTAACCCGTACTACCTTTTTACCGGTAACATCAACGATTTGCTTGCCTAGAAGATTCTTAGACAATAGATAGGAATAGGTTCTCGGAATGATTTCCTTTACCCCTTTGACCTTGATTAGCACCCTTCCATTAGCTTCCTGATATAACCCAATGCTCCTAAACTCGTAATTAAATATCTCTCCATCTTTTTTAATCATATAACCGATTACTCTAGGATAGCCTTCTTCTGCTGTTACATAAATATCAGTAAGCTTACCTATACTTTCATCAAACTCGTCATATACCTTTGTTTGAAGGATGGAGTTAAGAAATACGCTAGTTAGTCTTTTCATACAATATTCCTCCTTCTGATCCAGAAAGAATATTTATATGAAAAGCTATGTAATAGAAAGCTGCTATTCATATCTAGCTTTAAACACAATCCAATTCTTTCCGGATCAATATTCAGTTTTATTTAACCTATGACACTGAGGGCCAGCATCCATTAAAAATACACCGCCTTTTATACAAAAAGTTATTTCGTAAATTATTCCTACTAATATTATATTATAAAAGTCCTTAAATGCAACGATAAGTTACCTTTTATTATTTTTTAAATTTATAGTGACTCTCATAAAGTAAAACTTTCACATTTTACTTTACCCTTCTTAAATTTATATTTCATTGATATAAAAGCAAATATAATTTATAATACAAAAGGTATATATTAAATTTACTTCAATGTATAACAATAAAAAAAATTAAATGGAGATTTTGCTAATGAGATTAACCAATACTTTTTTACCTGTTAACAAAGAAGATTTAGCCGCTAGAAATATTGATACATTGGATTTCATTGTGGTTAGCGGAGATGCCTATGTAGATCACCCTTCCTTTGGAGCTGCCATTATCGGAAGGGTTTTAGAGGCTCAAGGATTTACAGTAGGAATTATAGCCCAACCAAATTGGAGAAACTTAGAGGATTTCAAAAAACTAGGCAAACCTAATAAAGCCTTTTTAGTTACCTCCGGTAATATAGATTCCATGGTAAACCACTATACTGCCGCTAAGCGAAAAAGAAATGATGACTTTTATTCACCTGGTGGAAAAGCCGGTTTTAGGCCAGATAGAGCTCTAATCGTATACTGTAATAAGCTAAGGGAAGCATATAAGGATGTACCAATAATAATCGGAGGTATAGAAGCTAGCTTAAGACGATTTGCCCACTATGACTATTGGGATGATAAAGTTCGTAGAAGTATTCTTCTAGATACTAGAGCAGATTTGTTAGTTTATGGAATGGGTGAAAGGACTATAGTCCAGATTGGAGATATGTTAAGGTACGGCGGTGATATAAAGAATCTTACCAATATAAGGGGTACTATGTACATAACTAAAGACCTTCAGCATGTATCAGATTATATAAAGGTTCCTTCCTTTGAAGAAGTTTCAAGTGATAAAAAAGCTTATGCTGAGGCCTTTAAATTAGAAGCACAGGAGCAAGATGATATTAGAGGAAAAACTATTATCCAAAAACATGGCAGTGAATATGTAGTACAAAATCCTCCTCAAAGCCCTCTTTCTGTAGAAGAAATGGATTTCTTTTATAATATACCTTACACAAGAGAATATCATCCTATGTATGAATCACAGGGAGGTATCCCTGCCTTAAAGGAAGTAAAATTTTCAATAACCAGTCATCGTGGCTGTTATGGTTCTTGTTCCTTTTGTGCTCTAACCTTTCATCAAGGGAGAGTTATTCAAAATAGAAGTGCAGACTCTATAGTAGAAGAAGCCAAACTACTTACAAGTTTAAAGGATTTTAAAGGATATATTCACGATATAGGTGGTCCTACCGCTAACTTTAGGCACAGAGCTTGTAAGGTTCAAATCGAAAGAGGCACCTGTAAAAATAAGCAATGTCTTTTTCCTGTTCCCTGTAAAAACCTTATAATCGATCACAGTGAATACTTAAATTTACTTAGAAGAGTTCGTAAACTACCAGGTATTAAAAAAGTCTTTGTACGTTCCGGTATTAGATATGATTATCTAATATTTGACAAAAAGGATGAATTTTTTAAAGAATTATGCCAACATCACATTAGTGGTCAATTAAAGGTTGCCCCTGAACATATTAGTGATAAGGTGTTAAAACAAATGGGGAAGCCTTCCCGTGATGTTTATGATAAGTTTGTAGATAAATACTTTAATATTAATAAAAAACTGGGTAAAAAACAGTTCCTAGTTCCTTATCTAATGTCTAGCCACCCTGGTTCAGACCTTAATGCAGCTATAGATCTAGCCCTTTATATAAAGGATATGGGCTATACACCGGAACAGGTTCAGGACTTTTATCCTACTCCCGGAAGTTTATCTACCACTATGTATTATACTGGTATCAATCCTATGACCGGAGAAAAGGTTTATGTGCCTAAGACTCAAGAAGAAAAAGACATGCAAAGAGCCTTGCTACAATATAAACTACCAAAAAACTATAATCTTGTTAAGAAGGCATTAATAATGGCTGGTAGGGAAGACTTAATAGGCAACCATAAAAATTGTCTTATTCCTAATCGACCTCCAAAAATTACAGAAACCGCAAAAAAAGCAAAAAAATCAACTTCACCTTCAAAAGCAAAAAAGTAAAAGGCTTCAGTCTAACTGAAGCCTTTATTTTACTATATATCAATGTTTATTTTTCTTAATGGCATTAATAGCATATACTAACACTAAAACCCATCCTATATCACTAATAACTAGTCTTGGTAATATATGAATTCCCAAAACCTTTAACACTATTTCAATTATAGTTAAAGAAGAAGCCCCTATTAATAAACTTACCCCTATGCTATTTACTAATTTTTCTCCTATAATCATCAAGGCACAGATCATTATTATAGAAACAAGTACAATAAACACAAAATCAACTAATAGCCAATTTTGAAAGGATATGATATATCCAAAACTTTCAGTTCTTTTTATATTATAGTCCAATTTAAAGACTGTTATTGTGTAGAACAATAAGACTAGAACACTAATTAATATTAAATAATCAATTTTAATTTCACTATTTCTATAAAAAATATATAAGCATAGAAGAGCTGTTATAGGTATAGTTGCTAAATTTACAAGAGAAAAAAACTTAAGTATGTACAAAAATATAATGTTTTTTGATTGAAATAAAATTATGTTAGCGACAAACCTTAATCCCCATAAAGTTATAATAATGATTGATAAGAGTTTAATCTTATCTGGTGCATATTTATTTGCTGTTCTAGCGGCCATAACAGCAATCAAAATTAGCAGCATTTCAATAAATATATAAATATAAGAAGTAGGCATTATTATCTCCTTCATTAATTATTCTATAGATATATTTATTATGAAAGCTGCTAAAATATTCTTTACTTTATCATTGATTAACGCCAAGAACCTCTATATCACCTGGCAAACATTCTATTACCAAAGGGAAATCTGGTCCTCTTTCTCCATCTATATCCGTTACAATATCCTCATCACATTCTATAACAATCTTCTTTGATTTAAAATAAACTATAGTATCATTGCCTTCCAGATGTTCTCCTTTAGCCATTTTTATTAATAAGGATACAATATTTTTTATTGGCGCAGATTTTACTATAATTACATCAAGTAATCCATCCTCTAAAGAGGCCTTATAGGCTAATTTTAAATTTCCAGCTGTTTGTCCATTGAACACTAACATTAAATACATATCTCCTATGTATTTCATTTCCTCTGCTAAAACCTTTATCTTTAAGCTTCTAAAATTAGGTAACTGCTCTATACCTTTAATATAATAGGCAAGCTTCCCCATGGTATTTTTTAAATTAGTATCTGTTTTTTGAGAAACATCTGTAAATAAACCAGTGCTAGCTACATTAACGAAATGTTTATCGTTGATTCTTCCTATATCTAATTTTTTAGGTTTACTATTTAATATTTTTTCACAAGCTTCTTCCACATCTTGCGGCATACCTATATGCTTTGCAAAATCATTAGCAGTGCCTACCGGTAAAATTCCAATAGGTAGATTTATGTTTAATTCCTTCATATTATTTACAACAGTATCGACGGTGCCGTCCCCACCAGCAATCAATATGTACTTATATTCATCATCCAAATCCTGTAGGGCTTCCTTTAAATCACAGCCTAAATTAATTCTATAGGGTATAACTGTATAACCATACTTCTGATGAACTGCTATAACCTTATCAATATCTGTTATAATAGAATTTTCTCCAGAATAAGGATTATAAATAAATTTTACCTTTTCCATATTTATCTCCTTATAATTTCTTTCTAATATATATTTATAATAATCAACATAAATTATACCACTAAAGCAAATAAATCCACAAGTCAATAGACCGTGGATTTATTGAAATTCTTCTTTACATATTAGGACTACATGGCTCCGATATACTTTTTAAAGCCTCTTCAGCATTATCTTTTAAAGTAGGTTCCACAGCAATATCACCTAAGGATATCATTCCTACCAACCTTCCATTTTCCACTATAGGAAGTCTTCTTATTTGTCTTTCACTCATAATTCTTGCTGCATCATGTACATCTTGATCGGGACTTCCGCAAACAGGATTTGATGACATAATTTCTCTAACGGTTTGACTACAGCTTTCTGCACCCTTTGCTACAGATCTTAAAGTTATATCTCTATCTGTAATTATTCCAACAACCTTTCCATTTTCGCATACCGGTACTGAACCTACATTATACTCATTCATTAATTGAGCTGCTCTTTCTACATTATCGTTAACATCTACACAAGCTACATCCCTTGTCATAACATCTCTAACTTTCACACTATCACCTCTCTAAAATTCTTTACATAGATAGTATGCTCAAGATCAAAAATCTTATAATTTTTTCACATATATTCATTAGCTCTTAATTATTTGTCAAATTTAGTGTATAATATATTGTGAAGCAATTATAGTTATTTTAAGGAATTATCTATTTATTTTTTGAGGTGATTTATTTATGCACAAAAATGCAATACCTAATGTATTTACCTTAGGAAACTTATCCTGTGGTATACTCTCTATTTTAATGACCTTTCAAAAAGGTAACTTCCAATTGGCTTGTTTATTTATCTTAATAGCAGGTATAATGGACAGATATGATGGGAGAATTGCTAGACTATTAAATGTATCTAGTGATATTGGAAAGGAGTTAGATTCCCTAGCAGATTTAGTCTCCTTTGGTGTAGCCCCAGCTCTGTTAGTGTTCTCTCTATATGAGTTTTATAGCTTAGGTATACCAGGCTACCTTGTGGTTTTAATATTTCCAATAGCAGGTGCATACAGACTAGCAAGATATAATTGTACTAGCTTTGATGGTTTTTTTATGGGAATACCTATAACTCTAGCAGGTTCAATTATGACCTTATTTTCACTTTTAACTATGCATAAAACTACTCCTATTATTTTACCAATGATTTTTCTTATATCCTTATCCTATTTAATGGTAAGTAAGCTAAAAATAAAAAAGGTGTAGCACCTTTTTTATTTTTTTATAACTTTAATTCATTATCGATTTCATCTTTAATATAGTCTAATTGCAAATGTTCTTTCAAAGCCGTAGTTTTTAGCTTACAATAATTAACATAAGCATGATCTGTATCCTTTAGAGCATCCACTATATGATCAATAACCTTGCCTAGATCACTGGCCCTATTTAAAGCATCCTTAATATCCCTTCTATGGGCTAATGAAATATTGTTCAACTCATTAGCTCCTGCTATTAGTAATCTATAGGAATTCACTAATTTTGTTAGTAGATCAGCAAGATTATTTATATCAGCATAGTAATTTTCTATTACATTTCTTTGGCTCAACCCTACCACCGTATAATATTTCTATCATAACATTATATTAATCATTACTAATTTTTATTCTTTCAATTTCAAAGGTTTGTCCGAGTCCTCTTCTCGCTCATAATAATCCTTTTCCTCTTCTATTTGTGGCTTTCTTTCTTCCTTATCTTCTAAAAGTTCTAAAACATAATAATCTGGATAATGAAAAAACATAGCTACCTCCTAATTTTAATTCTACTTTAATAAAATACTAGGAAGTAGCTAAAAATGTTCATTAATACTTATAGAAACAACTGCCGCCAATAAATTCACGTAAGATTGAATTCTCTGGTACTAAAGAGGTATCAACTTCCTTAAAGAAGCTTAAAAAGGTTTTTAATTTATTTGCTTCATAATACACTGGACTATCAGGCTTGATCTTTGAAAGCTCTGCCAGCGCAAACTTCTTTAATACGCATAATTCATATACTATAGTAGAGTTAAACATAACATCTGCTTCTTCTTGGAATACAAATATATTTCTTTCCTCTCCCCTTGTTATAGACGGCCACATCATCAAGGTTTGTTCTCCTCCATAACCTCTTGATAGAAAATCCCTAACAATTCTTCTAATCTTTCTTACATCGGTAGTAGGTATTCTATTATGATCATCTAAATTAAGCTGAGTAAGAGCGCTAATATATATTTTAAATTTATTTTCTGCTGGAATAGTGGATGTTAACATATCGTTTAGTCCATGAATACCTTCTATAAGAATTATTCCATTTTTAGGTATAGATAGTTTTTCCCCTTTTTCTTCCCTTTTGCCTGTTTTAAAATTAAATTTGGGCACCTCTACTTCTTTACCTTGAAGCATGTCATTTAAGTGCTTATTAAAGAGATCTAAATCTAGAGCATAAAGAGATTCAAAATCTGGTTTTCCCTCTTCATCTAATGGAGTTTTATCTCTATCTACGAAATAGTCATCCAATGAAATAGGTATTGGAATGTAACCATTAACCCTAAGCTGAATACCTAGACGCTTAGCAAAGGTGGTTTTACCAGAAGATGATGGTCCAGCAATTAATACTACTTTAACTTCCTTTCTGTCATGAATCATATCTGCAATATAAGCTATCTTCTTTTCATGTAAGGCTTCAGATACTCTAATGATGTCAATTATCTCATTATTATCTACTTTTTCATTTAAAGAGCCTACATCTCCTACTCCCAATATATTTCCCCATTGTTCCGTTTCATAGAAAATTTTTGTTAGCTTTTTTCTTTCAACGAAGATTGGAATTTCATTAGGATTTTTCTCTGAAGGAAATCTCAATATAAATCCAGGCTCATAATACATAAGATCAAAAAGATTAATAACTCCGGTGGAATTAGCCATTAGTCCATAAAAATAATCGTATCTTCCATTAAGCTCATAAAGGTTGAATTCTTCAATATCTTGATGTTTTAATAAACGAACTTTATCCTCAAGACCATATCCTTCAAAGATTTTTATAGCCTCTTCCGTAGTTTTAGAAACTTTATGGATTGGATAATCTGCATCAATAATTTCTTGCATCTTTTCTTTTATTTTTATTAAATCTTCACTATCTAAAGGGATCTCTTTATGAATTTCTCCAAACAAAGCATTACCTAAAGAATGCTCTATAGTAATTTTAGCCTTAGGGAATATATCACACACTGCCCTTATTAAGATAAACTGTAAAGTTCTAATATAGGCCTTCATACCCATTTGATGAGTTATATCAAGTACTTCAAATTCACCATCCTCTGTCAAAGGACTAGACAACTCTAAATAGTTATTATTTAGTCTTCCAAGTATAGGTTCATTTTCACCCTTTAATTTAAATTTATTTATTAAATCAGCAACGATTATTCCTTTTCTTGCTTCAATAGTTTTTCCATTTACCAACTTCAATTTCAGAGTATTCATTTTAAACTACCGCCTTTCTTCAAGCCTTGCTAAAATCTAGGTTTAAAAGGTTTATTTCACCTTCATCACATTTTATATTCTGAAAATTCTAAACTATAGTTCTATTATACAATAAAAATAGAATTATTCTACTCTTAAGAAGCAATAATATAAATATTCACTCATAATTTTTGATTAATATGCAAAACTATAGATATGCAATTACATAACTTAAAAGGATATATTGAAATATATGGTTTCATTTCCATCTCTCTATATATACATACTACTTTAAAGGAGCTTAGGTGATTGTATGTTTATTGTACTTATAAGAACAATAATACTCTTTGCTATGGTTATAATTTCAATGAGAATTATGGGTAAACGACAGATCGGTCAACTACAACCTTATGAACTGGTTATAGCTATCATGATATCTGAACTTGCTTCCCTTCCCATGCAAGATACCCGTATTCCCTTGATTCATGGGATAATTCCAATAGTGACCCTACTTGTAATTCAAATAGCAATATCCGTATTAGAATTAAAATCTGATAAGGCAAGAACTTTTTTCGATGGCAAGCCTAGTATAGTAATAAAAAATGGAAAGCTTGTTTTGTCAGAACTAAAGAATCAAGTATTTACTGTCAATGATCTCATGGAAGAACTAAGGATGAAAGGTTACTTTAATATTGATGATGTGGAATATGCTATTTTAGAAACCAATGGTCAAGTATCTGTTATTCCTAAAGATAACAATCAACCAGTTACTAAAAGTGATATGAATATCCAAATAAATGCTAAAACCCTTCCTGTTATTATCATAAGTCAAGGAAAAATATGTTGGGAAAACTTAAAAATAATTAATAAAACAGAAAAATGGTTAATGAATCAACTTGAATCCGCTAATATAAAAAATATAAAAGATATCTTCCTTGCTATAATGACCACAGAAGGTAAACTCTTTATACAAGATTATTCTGATTACGAAAAAAATCCTAATAAAAAACAGGAGGTAGAGCTTTGAAAAATCTTTGGATTTCTATAAGTTTTTTTATTTTAATGATAATAGGTATGCTATATGCTTTAAATTACTTAAACACTGTATGTAAAGAAGTAGAAGAAAAAAGCGTTAAGTTAGAAGAACTAATTAACGCTGAAAATTGGGAGGAAGCAGATAAACTATCAAATGATTTATATTATAGCTGGATAAAAAAAGCTAAAGTTATGACTGTTTTTGTAAATCATGTAGAAATAGATAGCTTGAATAATGAAATTCTGAATCTTACACAATATGTAAAGTGTAAAAGTAAAGATGATGCATTAACTTGCAGTCACACTATTAAGTTTTATTCGCAAAATATAGCAGACCTGCAAAAACTAAATATTTCAAATATATTTTAGTATACTTTATAATGTTTCTGATAAAAACTACATATTTTCTTTTGCACGTTTTACATCCTCTTCACCACACTGCTGCGCTCCATATCTAGCCTTATAATATATATGTGTCAATAGACTATAATCTTTAGAACTAACTGATTCCATATTTTCACTTATAACCTTAGCAGTATGATATTTTTCAGGGATTACCCCTAATTTTTTATAACTTTTTACAAGTTTTTTATACAAACGTCTTATCTTCACGTTATTTGAAAGATCCGTAGATTCTTTAAATTTACCCTTTACTCTATTAATAGTATTAGGAATAACCTTTGCAATATCACTTTCTTTTAACACCGATTCTCTTTTTTCTTTTGTATTTTTTTTATAACCTAATAAATCCTTTAAAGCTTCCTTACCTTCTATAACAAGGGCATACAATAAATAGATTAATACTACTGTAACTATTGCTATTAATGTAACTTTTAAAATATAACCTATATACATAAGTATTTTTGAATCCTTCTGCTCAGCTTCTAATAATTCTTGTATTTTTTTGGCTGTATCTAATTCTACTTGATCATTATTATTCTTTTTTGGATTTAGAAAGTTATCCATATTGTAGTTTATTGTATTATTGGGTATAAAGTTAAAAAGGCTATCAGCAACATCAAAGGCTCCAGACAACCACAAGATAACGTTGAAGAAGAGCATTGTAAATATCACAAGAAAAATAATAGCTCCAGAGTTTTTATTCATGCCTTCCCTAATCTTTCCTGAATTATTATCCTCCCAAGCTAATACCGCACTTTTGCTTATTATCTGCAGATATACTAAAATAGTAATAATGTTGATAATTGCAGCTATAGTAACTATAGATATGCTTTCTGGTAATGTAGTCATTGTAGCTAAGCCATAGTAAAATATATAGGGTAACATAGTAAAAATTAAGGAAGACAAATTCAAATAATAAGTGGATTTAGCTTTTAATTTCTTTACATAGTAAAACACTGTAAATAATTGAATAATAGTATACACTATTTTTTCTTCTAAGCTAGAAAAAAACATAAATATGCAAATAATCAATAGAAAATTATATGTTAAAAATCTAAAACCATTCTTTGTTTTATGCTTTAACACTACTATACTTAATTGAAAAGGTAGCATAATAAGCATACCTATAAGTATATCCCTTATTCCTCCATCACCATAAAAAAGCAAAAACACTGGAGTAAAAATAAGGAAAAAACGCACTACAGCTTCTAAGCTTTCAATTAGCAATGACTTTCCGGGTATCTTATTGATCCAACTTTCACTATTTTGTATTATTAGATAATGCTTTTCCATAGCATCTTCACATCCCTACAATATATTCTTCCAACTCATCAAAGTTTTCCCTTTCTTTTTTTATTTTAGGGACTATCCATATTAGGCTATAACCTTCTTCTATTTTTAACTTAAAGGCTTTTTTAGCTTCTTGACTATAAAAATGAGAGACCAACAATATTACACGATTTTTCTTTTGTATTGCTATTTTATTATTAATTAAATCTGCTAGTGTGAACTCTTGTTTACTTGTATTTAAGGCAGCTAAAGCTTCATAAACTTCCCTAATTTTTTCATTATAGCTTGCCGCATTTACTTCTAAGGCTTTTTTAGTAGTTTCATCCCTACCGTTAGAGAATACTTCTACCTCCATACCTCTTTTAACAAATTCATTAGCCATGGAAGCAGCTATGCTTATACCCCTTTCTATCATATCCATATCATCGAATTCATTATATTTTTCAACATTTAGAAGTATAGTAATTCCAGCACTAGATGTACTATCAAATTGATTAACCTTCAGTTCACCGCTTTTAGCAGTTGCCTTCCAATTTATAGTTTTCATGCTGTCAAAGGGTGAGTATTCTCTTATTCCCCTCAATTGAAAGGGATCATCTATCAAATTTTTTTTAGTTATAAGTTCACCGGTAATTTTATTAAATAATAAACCTATCTCCTCAATAGCTACTTGTTGAGGATAAACAAAAAGTACAGCCTCATTATCATATTTCTTAATTAATCGGGTACTGCTAAAAATATCTCCGCTTAAAAGCTCAAGTTCTTTAATTTCATAGTAACCTCGTCTATGAGCTAACAAGGTATATTCTCTAGTAACTTTCTCATAGGCTCGAAGATAAAAACCTTCTGACCTATAATTATCATGGCCTTTTTGCAGATTACTTTCTTCTACAAACACTAGATTTTTCGATAGCTTATATCTTACAAGTATCCACCACAAAGGAAAAAGCTTTTTATTAGTTAAACTTATTTTTATCTTACATCTTTCTCCTTGAAAAATCTCTTTCTTATCAAAGTCAATTTCTGCACTTATATTTTTAAAACAATTCCTTATATAAATTTCTCTGATAATTTTATAAAAACCTATAGCTACCGCTAAAATTATTAGTATTCTCATAGTTTCACCTATTGCTATGACCATTTTTCCGTAGGGACCTTTATCTCTTGGATAATATCCCTTAACAAAGACTGAGCCTTTATTCCTTTTATCCTTAATGTATCCTTTATAAGGATCCTATGAGGCAGTACATAAAAGATCATACTTTGTACATCCTCAGGAATAACAAAGCTACGCCCCTTCAGGGCAGCATAACATTGACAAGCTTTCAATAAGGCAATAGTTCCCCTTGGACTTACCCCTAAGATTATGTTTTCATGTTTTAAGGTTTTCTCTGTTATTTGAAGTATGTAGTCCATAATTTCATCTTTAACAAAAACATCTTTAAAGCTTTCACTAGCTTCAATTAACTCTTCTTTACTGCAAACTGCTTCTAAATTTTCAATAGGATTATCCTTTATAAATCGCTTTAAAATTGCCTTTCCTTCTTCAAAGCTTGGATATCCCATGTTTACCTTTACAAAAAACCTGTCCAACTGAGCTTCTGGCAAAGGAAATGTTCCTTGATTTTCTACCGGGTTTTGAGTAGCTAAAACTAAAAAAGGATTATCTAGCACATATGTATTACCATCTATGGTAACCTGTCTTTCTTCCATAGCTTCCAGAAGTGCAGATTGAGTTCTTGGTGTAGTCCTATTAATTTCATCCGCTAACAGTATATTTGTAAAAATAGGACCCTGTCTAAAAGTAAATTCAGCGTTTTTTTGATTAAAAAAATTGATACCGGTCAAATCAGAAGGAAGTAAATCTGGAGTAAATTGTACCCTTTTAAAATCGCCACCTATGGATTTAGCCAAGGCCTTTGCCAACATAGTCTTCCCAGTACCAGGCACATCTTCAATAAGGATGTGTCCCCCACAAATTGCACTAGTTAAAATAACATCAATTACTTCATCCTTACCTACAATTACCCTATTTATGTTTTCTTTTATCTTATTGCCTAACTTTTGAATATTTTCTACTTTCATAATAACACCTTCTTTCTTAATATGATTATATCAAATTTACATCAATTTAAATATAATTATTCATTTTTCCTTTTCATGAAATATTTATTACTTTTTATAGTCTTTAGTATTATTTTTTATTTATATATTTATTGAGTAAAAAAGTTTTAAAAAATCCATAATAAATATAGAAAAATAAAACTCTATGCTTTATAATGAAATTGTACATATTAGTCCCAGCGGGTCTATTTATGTCCCAAAACCGGTATTTTAAATGAAAGGTGGAATAAAAATGGCATTAGTTACTACTAAAGAAATGTTTAAAAAGGCCTATGAAGGCGGTTATGCTATCGGAGCATTTAATATCAATAATATGGAGATAATTCAAGGTGTTGTTAACGGAGCTAAGGCTAAGAATTCAGCAGTAATTCTCCAATGTTCAACAGGTGCTTTAAAATATGCTGGACCAAAATATCTAAAGGCTATGGTAGATGCTGCTATAGAAGAAACTGGAATAGATGTAGCATTACATCTAGATCACGGTCCAGACCTTGATGCAGTTAAGCTTGCTATCGAATCTGGCTTTACTTCAGTTATGTTTGATGGTTCCCATTTTGAATATGAAGAAAATGTAAGAAAAACTAAGGAAGTTGTAGAATACGCTCACGCCAGAGGAGTAGTTGTAGAAGCTGAATTAGGAGTACTTGCTGGAGTAGAAGATGATGTTAAGAGCGATCATCATGTATATACAGATCCAGACCAGGCTGTAGATTTTGTTAACAGAACTGGTGTTGATTCTTTAGCTATCGCTATTGGAACAAGCCACGGTGCTTTCAAATTCTCAGGAGAAGCTAAATTAAGATTTGATATACTTGAAGAAATTCAAAATAAGTTACCTGGTTTCCCAATAGTACTTCACGGTGCATCTGCTGTTGATCCAGAAGCTGTAGAAACCTGCAACAAGTACGGTGGAAACATAGCTGGAGCTAAGGGTATTCCAGTAGATATGCTAAGAAAGGCTTCCTCCATGGCAGTTTGCAAAATCAACATGGATACAGACCTTAGATTAGCTATGACAGCTGCAATAAGAAAGGTATTTGGAGACACTCCAAAGGAATTTGACCCAAGAAAGTATTTAGGAGCTGGAAGAGACGCTATCCAAAAAACTGTAGAGTACAAAATTGAACATGTACTTGGTTCAGTTAACTCAATGAACAAGTAATATAAATCCGCGGGTTTCCCGCGGATTTTTTATATTCAGCACTGAGTATAATTATCCATAATATCTAATTTTTAATTTTTAATCTCTAAAAGTAATCCTATTAGCTTCTTTTATATCCTTTACACACCACTTGTCATTGATCTTGGATATTAGCAAAACTTCTTCTGTGCTATCACTTGGACCTGCAGAGGTTTCCCAGTAATATTTTATTTTCACTTCATAATTATTTTTATCTATCTTTTTCTTTTCTAATACTTCATATTTAGCAAGCCAAGGACTAGATCCTCCAATTATCCAGTAATTCTCTTCAGCCTTTCCCCACTTTTTAACAATCTCTTCCTTGAGTTCCTTACAAGATACTGCGTATTTGTATACACCATTTCGCATAGCATCCCCCTTAGTCCATAATCTTATAAGCTCTTCTAAGCTAGAAGGTCCAAATTCATCTACCACTTGTTGAAAGAAAGCAACTTGGGCCTTAGACTGTTGATGGCTTACAGGCTCATTTCCAATGCTTTTATCCACTATATTTCCCCCAGAGGAAATGCTAGCACTTACACCACCCTTATTAAAAGAAGTTGTCATTACTAAAGCTATTACGGAAATTAATAATATTATATCTTGAAGCCTTTTCACTATTTCCACTTCCTTTATCCAGTCTTTATACATAGCTTATCTCAAAATCCTAAAAATTATAAATTAAAATCCATGGAGGTTAAATCTCCATGGATCCTTATTTTTCAATATAATTTTTTATATGTTTTATAATCATATTAATGCTACCATCGCCATTTCTAATGATCTCAAACTTGCTGTTATCATGATAAACTGATGAATCTATATATAAATCTATTTCCTTATCTATTTTTAATCTTACCCTCTTAAGCTTCTTCTCTACCCATTGCTTATCTACAGGCAGCTTTTCCTCTATGCCCTGGGCTGCAACAAAATCCACAAAGGCCTGTTTTTCAGATTCATTTTGAAAAATATTATTTGATAGTTCCTTTATGTCTATATTATCTTCTTCCATCAATGTTTTCTTTATGGTAGATCTTATTTCCTCAGCTTTAGCGGCATCATTTACTGTATTTGCTCTAGTCCATGTTTCTGTAGCATTTAGAAATCTTTTAGTAAGATCCCTACTACTATCTATAATGGTACAGTTTAAAAAGTCATTTATAAAAAATTTTGATGCACTTTCCTCTTCCGATGACTTTTTCCCCTGCTTATCTATTACCAAAAGATCATAATCCATATTCTCAGTCCAGGCCTTTATAAAGGCACATTTTTGAATTTTTTGAGAACTCACTGGTAATCCTGTAGTTTGAGGTATAATCTTTATACTCATTTTATTATCTACAAACTCTATTTTATGTATATAATTTTTAACATAATCCATTTTAAATAAGGCTACCATAGGACCAAATTCAGTAGAAAGAGAAACTACCATCAAATCGCAGGATTGAATCTCCTCATTGCTCTTCATAATAGCAAATAATAATCTTGCTAATTCTTGAGAAACTTCTATTAAAGAATGTTGTCCTTCTAAAAATCCATCTACTACTTTTTTAACTACACCATCATCAGAATTAAAACGGGCAAGCTTAAGTTCTTCATCCTTTAAAGCTCTTTCCACGTGCTTTAACACAAATTTATAAAGATCATCATTTAGCTCCAAAGGAAATTCATTTAATATAGGTTCATCAGAATTACGATCCAGTACATGAACTATAGCTTCCATAATCTTTATCTCACTTACGTAATCCATAACAGTCACCTCAAAATACAAATAATATTATAAATATCCAATTTCAAAGTTTTTAACCTTTGAAATTGGATACTCCTATAGATTCTTCTTTACTGCCTTTGGATTATGTTTGAAGCAAAGTCCAATAAACTTTTCATTAGGCACAAATAAAACCTTAAACTTTTTGCCACCCTTATTTAACATAGCAGCATAAATTCTATCATTTGATGTGGAAGGATAAAACTTAACCACCTTGCCCTGTATACCTGAAAAATTCTTAATCTCGTCACTATCAACAGGTGCTAGCAATTCTACATCCTTAACATTAAAATTAAATACTCTTTTTCTCTTTTTCTGCTCATAGATAATATCAACATCTATATCTCCATTTGTAATAGTATACTCATACTCTACATAGGATCTTTTCTTTATAAAAAATAAAATTATTGCTATAAGGGCAAAAATCAAGAAAAACACCAACTGATTAATTAATAAATAAAAAACAGCAGTTATAGTTGCAACAATCATTCCTATCCTGGAAACAATATACTTAGGAGTTTCTTTAGAAGTTACTAATTGCTCATAATAATTATCCATATTACTCAACCCTTTCTATCCTTTAACTTTTATATAGCAAATTATTGTCATTAGGTATATAATGCTATATTATTATAACAGAAGTTATCTTTTATAGTCAAAGTTTTAAATTATATCAAAATCGTTAGAAGGAGTTAAATATGAAAGAAATAGAAACTAGAATATTAGATGTAGACGTAGACTTCATAAGAGAAACCATGTTAAAGATAGGCGCTTTCAAGGTTAAAGCTGAAAACCAAGTAAATAAAATATTTGATTTTCCTGATAGAAGGCTTTTAAACAAAAAAGGCTATGCTAGAGTACGTATAGTAGAAGATACACTGAATAATAAACAATTTTGCTATATGACTACGAAGAAAATGATAAGTCAAGAGAAATATAAGGTTATGGAGGAAAACGAAGTTTTGGTAGATAACCCATCTATGGCTGAAAATATTTTCTACTCTTTAGGCTTGGAGCTTGTTCAAACTATAAAAAAATATCGAGAAAGTTATAAGTATAAAAACTCCCTAGTAGAAATCGATATAAACGATAAAAGTTTTTGCCCCTTCCCCTATATAGAAATAGAAACAGAAAAAGAAGAGGAATTAATAGAAATTGTTCAATTATTAGGCTATCAAATGTCAGATACAACTTCTAAGTCTATATTTGAAATTCTAAAAGATAGGGGCATCAGAAAGGATTTATAGCTTTTTAATCAAATTATTTTGTAGCACCTAGGTTTTTCGTCATTTATCGACACAATACAAAATTTCTAAAAAAAATTCAAAAAAGATATTGACTCTTACCTTGAACATGATATAATACATATTGTCGGTGATGCCCAGTCGCCAAAGGGTAAGGCACCTGCCTCTGGAGCAGGCACTGTGTTGGTTCGAATCCAGCCTGGGCAGCCAAGAAAAAAGATTTGAGCAATCAAATCTTTTTTTATTTATCTAAAATATGTCAATGTATAGTTAGAATCTATTGACGTAAACCATTCTTTAACATATAATAAAATAAAATTTCATATTTTACTTACTTTGATAAGGAGTAGTAGTATAATGGCTACTTTAGAGAGCTGTCGGTTGGTGAGAGACAGTGTAGACCTTATATGAACTCGCCTTGGAGTATTGATTGATGAACCTCCCCTTTTTTAGAGAGATTTAGTCGATCACGGGCAAGCCCGTTATTAGCTCAAAGTGAGGCTTTAAGCCTAATTAGAGTGGTACCGCGGAAGTTGTCTTTCGTCTCTTATGAGGCGAAAGACTTTTTTATTTTACATAAAACCTTTAAACTTCTGCAAGTAAACTCATATAAATTTAAATAAATTATCTAAGGAGGATAAAAAATGGCCAGATATAGCACAAGTATAGATAAAAAGTGGCAAAAAAAATGGGAAGAAACCAAAATATACGACTTTAATCCAAATAACCCTGGGGAAAAACTTTATGTTTTAGAGATGTTTTCATATCCCTCTGGCAGTAAACTTCATGCCGGTCATTGGTTTAACTACGGTCCTGTAGACTCTTGGGCTAGAATGAAGAGAATGCAAGGTTTTAATGTTTTCCAGCCTATGGGATTTGATGCCTTTGGCTTGCCAGCAGAAAATTACGCTATCAAAACTGGTATTCATCCAAAGGATTCTACCTTAAAGAATATTGAAACTATGGAAGCTCAGCTTAAAGCTATGGGAGCTATGTTCAATTGGGAAAACGAGGTTATTACCTGTTTACCTGAATACTATAAATGGACTCAATGGGTTTTCTTAAAGCTTTACGAAAAAGGTTTGGCTTATAGAAAAAAAGCTCCTGTTAACTGGTGTCCTAGTTGTAATACCGTTTTAGCTAATGAACAAGTAGTTGATGAAGCTTGTGAAAGATGCGGTACAACCGTTACTAAGAAAGATCTTACTCAATGGTTCTTAAAAATCACTGATTATGCTGATGAATTATTGGAAAAACTAGACGATTTAGATTGGCCAGAAAAAACAAAAGCTATGCAAAGACATTGGATTGGAAAATCCACTGGTTCAGAGGTAACCTTTAAGGTAGCAGATAAAGATTTAAGTTTTAATGTATTCACTACAAGAGTAGATACTCTTTATGGTGTTACATACGTAGTATTGGCACCTGAAAATCCTTTAGTAGATGAAATTACAACTGAAGAGTATAAGGAAGCTGTAGAAGCTTATAAAGAGGCTGCTAAAAAGCAATCAGAAATAGAAAGACAATCCCTCACTAGAGAAAAAACTGGTGTGTTCACTGGTTCCTACGCTATAAATCCAGTTAACGGAAAGCAAGTGCCTATTTGGGTAGGAGACTATGTTTTAGCTACTTACGGTACAGGAGCAGTAATGGCAGTACCAGCCCATGATGAAAGAGATTATGCTTTTGCTACTAAATTCAATTTACCTATAGAAAAAGTTATAGATGGTGGAACAAAAGAGCTATTCACAGAAGATGGTATTTTAGTTAATAGCGGTGAATTTAACGGTCTAACCTCAGCAGAAGCTAGAGAAGCTATAGTAGCAAAGCTTGAGAAAATGAATTTAGGTAGAAAGAAGGTTAATTACCGTTTAAGAGACTGGTTGGTATCTAGACAAAGATATTGGGGAGCTCCTATTCCAATAGTTCATTGTGAAAAATGTGGAACTGTACCAGTGCCAGAAGACCAATTGCCTGTAGAACTTCCTTATGATGTAGAATTTACACCAGATGGTAAATCTCCACTGGCTAAGTGCGATTCCTTTATGCATACTACTTGTCCTAAATGCGGTGGAGATGCTTTAAGAGACCCTGATACTCTTGATACTTTCGTTTGCTCATCCTGGTATTATTTAAGATATGCAGATAATAAAAATAGTGAGAAGGCCTTTGATCCAGATATAATTAACAAAATGCTTCCTGTGGATAAGTATGTTGGAGGTCCAGAACATGCCTGCATGCACTTGCTATATGCAAGATTTGTAACCAAGGCCTTAAGGGATATGGGATATTTAAACTTTGATGAACCTTTCCTTTCCTTAACTCATCAAGGATTGATCCTAGGTCCTGATGGACAAAAAATGAGTAAATCAAAAGGAAATACTATATCACCTGATGATTATATATCTCAGTATGGTTCTGATGTTTTCAGACTATATTTAATGTTTGGTTTTGCCTACGAAGAAGGTGGTGCTTGGAGCGATGACGGAATAAAGTCTATAGCTAGATTCGTGGACAGAGCAGAAAGATTACTAGACAACGCTATTGAAGCTATAAAGGCTGGCGGTTCAAAAACCACTATAGATAAGGCTGAAAAAGAATTAAACTACTGGAGACATAATACTATAAAGGGCGTAACAGAAGACGCAAATAAACTTCAATTCAACACTGCTATAGCTAGAATAATGGAATTTACCAATGCCCTTTCAAAATATTTAGCAATAGAAAATAAAAACACTAACTTCTTAAAGGAAACTGTAGAAGATTATATTAAGGTATTAGCTCCTTTTGCTCCTCACTTCTGTGAAGAAATGTGGAATACTCTAAATCCAAGCGAGGATGACAAAAATTATTCCGTATTCAATACAAAATGGCCTGCATTTGATCCTTCTGCTTTAGTTAAAGATGAAGTAGAGATTGCTATACAGGTAAACGGTAAAATTAAAAACAAGATTATGATTGCTGCAGATCTAAGCGAAGAAGAAATAAAGACCGCTGCTCTAGAAGATTCAAGTATAAAAACTATAATAGAAGGAAAAACTATAGTTAAAGTTATAGTAATCAAAGGTCGTCTTGTTAATATCGTAGTAAAATAAAAAAAGCACCTCTCAAGGTGCTTTTTTTACAAAACTATTGCAAAATACCCCAATAAGGTATATAACTATATTATAGTATTTTTAATTAATAATTATTTTCAATGAGGTGATTTAATGAAACTTATAGATATTAGTGAGGAAGCTTACAAGGAATTTAAAGAATTTTTGGATGAAAATGATATTGAAGACTACAACATAAGAATTAACTTTGCTGGTGTTGCCTGCAGTGGCCCGATTTTTAATATCAGTATAGATACTCCAAAAGAAGATGATGTTGTTGAAAAAGTTAATGACATAACCTTTATTTGCAATAAAGGAATTCAAGAAGAATTTGCTGGTTTTATAATACTATCTTCTGAAGAAAATAACTACAGAGGCCTTTCTTTGAAACCTTTAATTGGTGGTGACGAAGGCGGCTGCAGTTCTTGTCCTGGATGTCATTAATTTAAATAATCCTTTGTTTCTAAAAAAGTTGACGAATAATTATTGGGAGTTGTTTTTAAAAACTTATCCATTTAATTACTCGTCAACTTTTCTTTGTGATAAATCTTGATATTTCACTTTTACCCTATTATTAGCTTTCCTTGTATTTTTCTATACTTTTTTGTGTAGCTTCTAGTAGGTTATTTAATTCTGATACTTCCCCTTCTTCTATAAGTCTATTTAATGTATTTTGATATCTTGTAAATTCTGCTATTTTACCCATAGATGACAACGTTAGTATATTATTCATTATATCTGAAATCAAATCAGATTTTATTTCAAAGAGCTTTTGTGCATCTTTAATTTCATCCTTAATTTCAAGCATTTGTTCATCTAATAAAAAAGCAGAATCTGCTGCTGATTTTAATTTTAAACGAATGTCTTCAGGAATGTTATGCTTATACTTATAATTTAAAGAATGCTCTGTAGTGGCCCAAAAATTCATTGCTAAGGTTCTTATTTGAAATTCAGCAAGAATATCATGAGGTCCATCTGCCATATTAACTTGATATTTTATTACAATATGGTAACTTCTGTAACCACTAGGCTTAACATTAGTAACATAATCCTTTTCGTAAAGTAGGGTCATATCCTTTCGTTTTCTAATGAGTTCTACCACTTTATTTATATCATCAACAAATTGGCACATAATCCTAATGCCTGCTATATCTTCCATCTCATATTGAATTCTATCTAAAGGTATATTAAACTTATTTGCCTTTTCTAATATGGAAGCTACCTCTTTAACTCTTCCAGTGACAAATTCAATAGGTGAATATTCATTTCTTCTTCTATATTCTTTTCTTATACTCCTAAACTTTATTTTTAACTCTTCTACAGCTTGTTCATATGGAGTCAAAAAAACTTTCCATTCCTTAATAGCCATATTAACCACCTCTACTGTTACTGTACCTTATATTATACCAAAAAAAATACCAAAGCATAATTATATTAT
>Ga0209537_1000265_pt1 | contig 63094 bp, 51 predicted proteins | sample BioPla4DNA1_FD_187698 | JGI IMG/M metagenome (GOLD analysis project Ga0209537, IMG submission 187698) | Biogas fermentation microbial communities from Germany - Plant 4 DNA1 (SPAdes) (version 2) | ecosystem: Engineered > Bioreactor > Anaerobic > Digestate | place: Bielefeld, North... | reverse complement strand
GCTGAAAAGGTAGATGGCCGCAGAACCCAGCGGATTCAAATTTTTTATAACTGCATTGGCGCTATCGATTTACCAAAATAAACGAAAAAACGGCATAGCCGAATATCAACGACTATGCCGAATTTTTTAGGAATTATAAATCCCTATCTGACCGCTCCTAATGAGGACCATTTTTTCATTATATCTTTATTATGTCCCATTAATTTTTCAAATGGCGTAACCCCTTCTTCTGAAAAATTTATTTTTGCCATGCTATCTCTCCTCTATAAATATATTTTCATCTCAGTTAATATTATATAAGTTATTACTTTAATATTGTATTTCAAATGACATATATTATTATTATTAATATATAATTTAAAACAATTATTAAAGGAGATAACTTATAAATGAAAATCGATAAAATAGATGTTTTAATTTTAAAGGAATTACAAAAGGATAGTAGATTATCTATAAGAGAATTATCAAAACGTATAAATCTTTCTCCACCATCTGTTTCTGAAAGAGTAAGGAAACTTGAAGACTATGGAATTATTGAAGGTTATTCAATTAAAATAAATAAAAAGAAAATAGGACTATCTATTGATTGTATAATTAAAGTAACTATGAAAAATGGAGAATATGAAAAATTTAAGACATTTATTAAGGATTATGAAAGAAGTGAATGGTGTTATAGAATTGCTGGTAACGGTTGCTTTTTAGTTAAATTATCCGTTGAGTCCTTAGAAGAAATAGAAGAATTTATAAATCATATATCTTCATATGCATTAACAGAAACTACAATAGCATTTTCCGAAGTACCAATTGATAATAGTATAGATAAATTTATAGAAAAAGCAAATTCTAAATAAAACTATGGTATTAATATTTTTAAATCTAATGGTAAAACTAATCTATAAAATTCATTAGATTGGTCATTCTGTTTTTTATAAGTATTTTATTTTTTCATAAAAAGAGACTGCTACACAATTAACAAATCAGTTAATTGTGTAGCAGTCTCTTTTTAACTTATATGTTTACCTTTTTTGTCTTACAACTTTTCTTTCCCAGGTTTCCAAAAGCTCTACTTCAATCCAAAGAGCTCTTGGAGAAGTAGCTTTAAATCTTCTTCCCAAAACTTTATAGAGACCATTTCTTAATTCTATTCTGTCTGCATTCATATAGATTTGTAAAAGTGTTGCATCTTTTTCTGTATCTAGGTCTTCATAACCACAATCTATAGTTGGTAAATCTTTTTGTTCTTTTATTATTCTTTCATTTATTTCTTTAGCAGTAAATAGCGGCTCTCTGTAACCTTTTTTGAAGAACATAACCCGGATATTACTCATGGCAACATCTCCCATATAATATTAAAAAATAGATAATCTCTTTACCTTAACAAATGGAGCTGGATATCTGGATATATATTACTTATATATGCAGTTAACTACTATATGGTTCCAAATTTAACTACAACGCCAAAATTAAATATGTATTATTTAATAATAATTATTATTGACACATTGTATAGTAAATGTTATTATATAACCAACAAGCTGAATTACAAACATCCCCTCATGTTGCTAAAAACACTTATGAGAAAAGACCTTATAAAGAAGTTCCTGTTATAGCAGGAGCTTCTTTTATTTTACTTATATATCCAACAGTATTTCGATGAAAAAGTACGCATATCTTATTAAAGAGGAAATATTTTTCAATTTACATACCTTCCTTATTTTGACACAGCCTTCCTTAGGCTCTAAAATTAAATTATAGATATTGTTGGTATTAAGTGAAAAAGAAAGGAAGATAATTATGGATACTAACTTAGTTCCTTGCAAAATTTCTGTTAGAGGTGATTATTACAGAGATCGTTACGTAAATAGTATAACCTTACATTATGGAATTAACGGATGGAATGATATTAAAGAAGTAAAAATGGAAAGGAATTTTTCAAACTACCCTGATGATCTCTTTTATCAAGCTACTGTATATGTACCAAAAGATGCCATTGTCGACTATGTTATTAAATACAACTTAGGTGAGCAAGGTATTCATTGGGACAATAACTTTGGTAAGGATTATCATGTAAAGGTATCCAATGATAATTTTTAAATTAGAAAAAATCATGGCGTAAAAACTTGTACCTTGTTCAAGTTTTTACGCCATAATGCTTTATTTAAAAAACTTATAAAGCTCTAGGACTTTTAGAAAAATCTACAGTAACGTAGATTTGCTGACCAGTAAAATTAATATCCCTTACTTTTACACCCTTTAAGCTATTGGATATAAGTTTGTCTACATCAATCTCTACCCTGTCATTATCTAATTTTATAAATTCATTTATTTTTTTACCGCCCATCTCGTTCATAAGGCCAAGCAGTACTTTTATGCCGCCCTTAGTTATAATATTGAAATAAAGTTTTCCATTTATGTAGCTATTATAAGACACTAATACCTTCATATCTGGAAAAAAGCGTCCCAAACTAACGGTAATCTCTATTTGGCTATCATTTATTAAGCTTATATTCTTTATTCTGTCTCTATTATACTCTAAATTATTATCCATAAATCCTAATACTTCTGTTATTGAAAGATTAATATATGCCATAGTTAAAACTCCCTGTTATCAGCATAGGAAGATATAATTCCACCTATTTACAATGTAATTATATTCTTAAAGTTATATTTTTTAAGAATCTCTTCCTTTAATTGTATAACTCTTTCAATTCAATTGCAATGGTTTATATCTATGATTAATAACCTTATCTACTATTATGCCAACTTTTATTTATTACAGGTTTATCAATGATAGCTTCAATAAATTTAACATATTGTTTATGCAGTGGCAGAAAAATTATAGCACTAAATATATTAAATAAAGTATGAGAATTAGCAATCTGAAGAGCTAAATCTGTACTTCCATTAAATTTTAATGTTATAAATTGCACCGCATTTAAGAATGGATTTAATAATAGAAGAGCTATTATCACTCCTATCAAATTATATAAAGTGTGGGCCCAAGCGGTTCTGCGAGCATTTATATTTCCTGTTAAACTAGCCATTTGAGCAGTAATACAAGTGCCAATATTATCTCCTAACATAATACATACTGCTGTTTTTAAATCCAGCAGACCAGAATTTCCAAGTACCAAAACCATACCTACGGTGGCGCTGCTGCTATGAACTGCAGCGGTAGCCAAAGCTCCTAACAAAATGCCTATAAGGGGGATAGAAGCATAACTTTTAAAAAAGTATCTCATTATTTCATTATTTTGTATATAGGGTATACCAGAATTTAATATTTTAAGACCTAAAAACATCATACCAAAGCCCATTATGGCGTTTCCAAGTTGATTAAATACATTCTTTTCACTAAAATAACTGATAATAAATCCTAAGCCTATAGCTAACATAGCAAGCTTGGTTAAATCCACCACAAAACTAAAAGCCATAAGCTGTGCTGTTATGGTGGTTCCTATATTAGCTCCAAATATTATTCCAATTGCTTGTGATAAATTCATTAGTTCAGCATCTACTAAACCTACAGTTATAACTGTAATAGCAGTACTGCTTTGAACAAGTGCTGTAATGATTATTCCTACTAAAAAGGACACCCATACCCGTTTGGTAAGGGCAGATAATAACTTTCGCATAAACCTTCCTGAAGCCTTTTCTAGCCCATCACTCATTTTTTCAACACCGTACATTAATAAAGCAGTACCGCCTAACAATCCTAAAATAAAATCTAACATAAGCTATAATTTATACCTCAACTTAAAAAACTTGATTTCATATAATTATACGCTGTTAGAATGAAATATATATTTAATTTTTATCTAGCATACCTTTTTATTGCAATGGTATATCTAGCTCCACAGCTAGGACAATAAATTATTCTTTCAAAACTTTTATCTTTTGGATCATGTTCTTTATCCTCAAATTCAAGTTTCATTTCATTACATTCAGGACATAAAAAATCGACATTTTTCGCATATTCTCCTGCAAAAACCTTTCCTGCCTCAATCCATTTTACTAATTTACTTGACCTCATATTCTTTACCTTCCTTCATTTCTATCTACCTTTTCTAAATATAACATATAATTACATAGGTATCAATAGATACACGACATTTTACGACATTTTTTTTGTTGATTGCTAGATCCCTCTTTGTTAGTCCTGAATTTAATGTAAATGATTGCAATTAAATTAAAAAAATTATAAATAATCTTTCATAAATCATCCTCAGAACTAATATCATTAATTATCTCGTGATTCCTAATAATTATTGACTTACCTCTCCAGCTAAAAGCTCTGTCCCTATACCTTCTTAGAAATTCCTTATTAGAAATCCCCTTCAGTTCTTCATAATCTATGTTAAACTTTAACTCTTGTCTAAAATCTTCTATAATAGTTTCTTGAACATTCCTATTGTGTGGGCAAACATCTTGACAAACATCACAACCCCAAATCAACTTATGTTTTTTTAAAATTTCTATATCTCTTTCGTTTAAATCCTTCTTCTTTTGAGTAATAAAAGACTTACATCTTAATGGATCTATAGTAAAATCCCCCAAAATAGCAGAGCCAGGGCACTTTCTTACACAACTAAAGCATTGATAACAGGTTCTATCTTGTGGTTCATCTGCTGGAAAAGGATAGTTATTTAATATATATCCTATAAACACATATGAACCGTATTTATCCGTAATAATATGTCCATTTATTCCAAAGAAACCCAAACCTGCCTTGTAAGCTAAATATCTATCCGACAAGGGTCCTGTATCAACAAAAACCTTATATTCGAAACCTTCAATATTACTTTTTAAAAACTGAGCTATGGCCTCCAGCTTTTCATTACCAATTAAATGATAATCCCTAGCAAAAGCATACTTTGAAATATTAGCCCCTTCCTTATGGCCTACAAAATAAGGAAATAAGCAGACAATTACAGATTTAGTGCCTGGCAATGATAAATTAGGATCAATCCTCTTTTCAATGTCCTTTTCCTCAAAACCACAAATATGTCCCTTCCCCACTTTTTCCTTCCAAAGCTTTTCAAAATCATAATAAGGACCTGGAGGAGCAATACCAACATATTCGATATCTAAATTTCTGCAAAATTCCATAAGTTTATCCTTCATTTTTATAACCCCTAACTTTTTTCACTTAGCTTTTTACTTATAGTTTGTTAAAAAAAATTTAAAACTAAGCAATCAATGGAGAATTTTTTGATATTTGAGAAAAATAAATAGATTTTTCATTTCCCTGGTAATAAATCTATTACTCTGGAATAATTTTTATATCACTGAAAAAAGCTTGAATTTTCACTTCTATATAAGGCTGTCCATCAACAAATCCCTTGGAAACATAATCAAAGCCTCCAATGGTAACCTCTCTGTCTCTAGGTTGATTCACATCTGAAAAAATTGTATTTATTTTTACAAGTATCGGTAAATGTTCAGGGACTTTAATTTTTGCATCGGAAAATATTAAATTAAGATTAAGACTTCTTGAATTTATAGGTGCTTTCATCTTAGTTAAATCTATCATGCCATCACTAAAAATCATTTTAATTAAGCCTTCAAATCCACTGGCTACTACATCTCTATCAGAAAATATAAGACTTCTTTTCTCAGCAAGAGTAGGCATAAAACTATTATCCCCTTCATTAAAATACCCATAACATTCTTCAGCTCTTTTTCCCTTTAACTTTTTCAAAACAAGAACACCCCTTTTGAAAAATTATCTATATAAAAATATTAACACATTTATATATATTCTATGGATAAAGCGAATAAATTTAACAATTTTCCTTTTAATAGCCTCTTTTAATATTAACTTTATTGGTTAAAACACTAATATCTTTTTCAAGCAATGATAAGGTTTCTAAAAAACACTTTACTCCTTCTTCTACTGTAGTTATAGCAGATATATGTGGAGTGATTTTTATTTTAGGATGACTCCAAAGAGGAGAATCCTTTGGCAAAGGCTCTATGTCAAATACATCTAGCACCGCTTCTTTTATAGATCCCCTTTCTAAAGCATCTAGCAAGGCAGATGTTTTCACTGTTTTTCCTCTACCTACATTGATAAATCCAGCCTTATTACTATTAGCAAATATATTCTCATCAAGCAGCTCAAAGGTATCATTTGTTAATGGCAAAGTATTTATTATCCAATTGGCTCTAGGTAGTTCCCTTTTAATCTCTTTAAACTTAATTACCTTATTAAAATGTAATTTAGGAGTACCACTTAAAGAAATACCTGTAATCTTGGAACCTAATAGACTTAGATTTTTAGCTAATTCTTGTCCTATTACTCCTGTACCTAAAATCAATATATTTTGCTCTTCCATAGATATAGGTTCCACAGACTGCCATAAGCAATTTTCCTGCTGTCTTCGAAATTTATCATGTTGCTGAAGGCTTGCTAGTATATAACTTAAACAATACTCACTTATCTTTTTGCCAAAGGAGCATATGGTTCTTGTTAGAAGTACGTCTTCCTTCCAGTGTCTTTGAAATAAAAATCCATCTACCCCAGCCCCTAAAGAGTGCACCCATTTTATATTATAGAAATCAAAATTTGCTGTTAGCCTAAAAGCTACAAAGGCATCAGCCCATTGTAAATTTTCCTTCCTTACCGCTTCTTCCTCTAGAGAAAGTATCTCTTTATTAAGCTTTCCTTGAAGCTGCTCTTCTATTTCCTTATATAATCTTCCCGTTATTAAAATCTTATTTATCTCCATTCTATTTCTTCTCCCTTTTATGATTCATAAAAGACAAGAACTCCCCTACATACCTTGTAATTTTTATTAATTCCTATTCTTTTTTAGGATTTATAAGTTGCCCATTAAATATTTCTTTTTCTTCTATTTTAATTTTATAGGCTTTGCTAATAGCTTTAATTAATTTTACTTCCCTTTGAGAAGCAATAGTTATAGATACTCCTCTTTTTCCTGCACGTCCAGTACGACCAGCTCTATGTAAATAATCCTTTGGATCCTCCGGTACCTCTAAATTAAAAACATGACTTACACCTTTTATATCCAAACCTCTTGCAGCAATATCTGAAGCCACCAACAATTGCAGCTTCCCTAGCCTAAAATCCTGTAAAACTCTCTTTCTTTCTTCCTTGTGCTTTGTACCATGAAGTCCTTCTGCCTTTAGCTTATGATAGTTAAGCTTAGAAGATGTTTTTGCAATATCATAGCTCCTATTGATAAAAACTAGTGCCTTTTTTGGCTTCAAAGCATGTACTAGCTTTCTTAAAATAACGATTTTATCTCTTTCATCACATATTAAATAATAATGCTCTATATTATTATTAATAATTTCCTTGCTATCTACCTTAATTAATTCCGGTTCCTTCATAAATTCTTTAGCAATATCCAAGGTTTTATCTGGTATAGTAGCAGAAAAAATCATTATTTGTCTTTCCTTAAGAGTAGTTTTTATTACCGACTTTACCATTTCAATATTATTTTTGTCTAGAAGTTTATCTCCTTCATCAACCACTATGGTTTTTATGGTATGAGCAGATATTTTTCTTTTTTTAATCAGCTCTAATATTCTTCCAGGAGATCCTACAATTATGTGGGGTTTTTCCTTTAGCTTTTCAATTTGCCTGTTTATATTGGCTTCACCTATTATTGGTACAGAAGTCAAATTAGTGGCTGAGTTCTTAGACAAATTACCAATTTCATTATGTATTTGCATTGCCAACTCGTGGGTTGGAGCTAATATTATAGCCTGCATTTCCCTCTTACTTGCATCTAACTTCATAAATAAAGGCAGCAAAAATGCCAGGGTCTTCCCCGTTCCTGTGCCTGATTGCCCTATTAGATCTTTGTTTTCCAGCGCTAGAGGAATGACCTTTTCCTGAATTTCTGTAGGCTTAGTTATTCCTAATTTACTTAACCCCTCAACTAAATCACTACTTATTCCTAAAGTTTGAAATGAATCGATCATATATCATCATGCCTCCTAGCAATTATTAAATTTACTTATTCAACTATAACTGTTATCAAGGAAAGTTTCAATACAATCTAGTTTGCATTATAGAAATCTCCATATTAAAATAGATTATCTTATATACCATATATTTATCTTTCTTCATAATCATTAAATTAATTATCAATGTATCAAAAATGAAGTGTAGCTTATCCTAGAAATCTTAAGCCTTATAATAGGCTTTTTAATTGATCTTGAATAACATTCAAACGATTAATTTGAACATAATAGATTCAAAAAAACTCATCAGCACACATAAAAAAAGGAACCTTGTAAAAACAAGGCTCCCATAAAGAATTACATTTTGTCGTGGAAGGTTCTGCTTATAACTTCAAGCTGTTGTTCTCTTGAAAGTCTGTTGAAGTTTACAGCATAACCGGAAACTCTGATTGTAAGCGTTGGATACTTTTCAGGGTTTTCCATAGCATCTTCTAAAGTTGCTCGATTTAATACATTTACGTTTAGGTGATGAGCTCCCTGTACAAAATATCCATCTAATATGCTTACTAAGTTATTTATTCTTGTTTCAGCAGTCTTTCCTAATGCATCTGGAACTATGGAGAATGTATTTGAAACTCCATCTTCGCAGACATCTTTGTAAGGTATCTTAGCTACTGAGTTTAGTGAAGCTAAAGCTCCTTCGACATCTCTACCATGCATTGGGTTTGCTCCTGGTGCTAAAGGCTCTCCAGCTATTCTTCCGTCAGGAGTTGAACCAGTCTTCTTACCATAAACTACGTTTGAAGTAATTGTTAATACAGATAGTGTATGCTTAGCATTTCTGTAAGTTGGGTGCTTCTTAAGTTCGCTAGAGAACTTCTTAACTACTTCTACAGCTATTTCGTCAACTCTGTTGTCGTCATTACCGTACTTAGGGAATTCTCCTTCTATTTCAAAGTCTACAGCGATTCCATCTTCTCTTATTGGTTTTACCTTAGCGTACTTAATTGCGCTTAAGGAGTCAGCTACTACGGACAATCCAGCTATACCGAAGGCCATTAATCTTTCAACCTTAGTATCATGCAATGCTAATAGCCCTGCTTCATAAGCATACTTATCATGCATGAAGTGAATTGTGTTCATAGTATTTACATAAAGCTCTGCTACATATTCTAATACCTTGAAGAAGTTTGCTTTTACCTTTTCGTAATCAAGCACTTCATCTTCTATCTTATCTATACCTTTAATTACTGTCATACCCTTCTTCTTCTTTTCATCCACTCCGCCGTTTATAGCGTATAGTAAGGACTTAGCAAGGTTGCATCTTGCTCCGAAGAACTGCATCTGCTTACCAACCTGCATTGCGGATACGCAGCAAGCTATAGCATAGTCATCACCGTAAAGAGGTCTCATTACATCGTCATTTTCATACTGAATGGAGTCTGTTAATATAGACATTTCTGCACAGAACTTCTTAAAGTTCTCTGGAAGATCTTGTGACCATAGAACTGTCATATTTGGTTCTGGAGCAGGTCCTAAATTAACTAGAGTGTGTAAGAATCTATAGGAGTTCTTGGTTACTAATGGTCTTCCATCAAGTCCTACACCACCAATAGCTTCAGTTACCCAAGTTGGGTCTCCAGCAAAGAGCTCATTGTATTCTGGAGTTCTTAAGTGTCTTACCATTCTAAGCTTAATTACAAACTGATCGATAAGCTCTTGAGCTTCTTCTTCTGTTAATAATCCATTTTGTAAGTCTCTTTCAATATAGATATCTAAGAAGGTGCTAGTTCTACCTAGTGACATTGCTGCACCATTGTTTTCTTTAACTCCTGCTAAATAACCAAAGTATACAGCTTGCACTGCTTCCTTAGCATTTGCAGCTGGTTGAGAAATATCTACACCATAGGAAGCGGCCATATCCTTTATAGCTTTTAGGGCACGGATTTGCTCTGAAACTTCTTCTCTTAATCTTATTAATTCATCAAGCATATCGCCCTTTAGGTTCTTTAGATCCTTCTTCTTTTCTTCTATTAAATAATCTATTCCGTATAGAGCTATTCTTCTGTAATCACCTATTATTCTTCCTCTTCCATAAGCATCTGGAAGTCCAGTTAATAATCCAGCGGATCTAGCTGCTCTCATTTCTTCAGTATAAGCATCGAAAACACCGTCGTTATGAGTTTTTCTATATGCCTTAAAGTACTTAGCAATATCTTCGTTAAGCTTATATCCATAAGCCTCTAAGGACTGTTCTACCATTCTCATGCCACCGAAAGGATTAACTATTCTCTTTAATGGAGCATCTGTTTGGAAACCTACGATTACTTCATTTTCCCTGTCTAAATATCCTGGCTTAAAGTTATTAATACCAGAAACTTCATTAGTTTCAACGTCAATGATACCCTTCTTGATTTCTTCTACAATAAGCTTTGATGCCTTTTCCCAAACCTTCTTTGTCTTTTCTGAAATGCCAGCAAGGAAGCTCTTGTCCCCTTCATATACAGTATAATTCTTTTGGATAAAGTCTCTTACATTAATGCCTTCTGTCCACTCACCAGTTTTAAATCCTTCCCATTGCTTAAACATTTTTACCCTCCTCATATATATAAATTTTAATTTTCACATATTTAATTTGCAGGTACTTTGTTTTATTTTTGACAATTTATATCTCTTAATACACTTATATTATAATATTATTATAACAGACTGTCAATCAAAATGATACAGTTTTTTTATCGTCCTTATTTTAAGGATTTCAATGTATCATTTTAATATTTTAAGTTGTGATACAGTATATTTTAAAACAATTGTTAATATTCAATTAATAAATTGTAAGAAAATTATACCATAAAATTATAGACTATTTGGATAATTAAAGAGATAATATTATAAACACAATTTTTTATTGGAGGTCGTAAAATGAGTGGAATTTGGGGCAAGAAAATACAATATTCAATTTTTGGTGAATCTCACGGACCAGCTATAGGCATTACTATCAGCGGGCTACCTGCAGGTATTAAACTAGACATGGAGCATATAAAAAAGGAAATGCAAAGACGAGCTCCTGGTTCTAGCGATCTTGTAACACCAAGAAAAGAAGAAGACAATGTGGAAATCCTTAGCGGTTATTTTGAAGAACATACTACCGGTACACCTTTATGTGCTATTATTCGCAATAAAAACACTCAATCTAAAGATTATAGCAATTTAAGATATGCTATGAGACCAGGCCATGCAGATTATAGCGGCAGAATGAAATATCAGGGCTTTAATGATTTTAGAGGTAGCGGTCACTTTTCTGGACGTATAACCGCAGGACTAGTTTTTGCAGGGGCTATAGCTAAGCAAATCTTAAAGAGCAAGGGCATTGAAGTAATTAGTCATGTTCATAGCATCCACACTATTAAGGATAAACCCTTTGACCTTACTGGTATATCTAAAGAATTATTTGAAAAACTAGCTAATGCATCTTTTCCAGTAATAGATGATAATATAGCGGAAGAAATGAAGCAATGCATAAGAAAAGCTAAGGAGGAACAGGATTCTGTAGGTGGCGTTGTAGAATGTGCAATTTTAAATGTTCCTGCTGGCGTTGGAGATCCCTTCTTTGACTCCATAGAAAGCACTTTAGCCCATTTGCTTTTCTCTGTGCCAGCAGTTAAGGCTGTAGAATTTGGTAAAGGCTTTGATATAAGCACTATGAAGGGTTCAGAAGCAAATGACCCTTACTATATAGACAATGGTTCCATAAAAACTTCCTCTAACAATAACGGAGGCATAATAGGAGGAATAAGCAACGGCATGCCAATAATATTCCGCTGCGCTATAAAGCCTACCGCCTCCATAAGCCAAGAACAAAAAACCGTAGACATTACAAAAATGGAAAACACCACTCTAAAAGTAGAAGGAAGACATGACCCCTGCATAGTACCAAGGGTTCTTCCTGTAATTGAAGCAGTAAGTGCTTTAGCTATATTAGATAGACTTTAGTAATCACAATTTCACCTATATCATCATAGTATATAGGTGAAATTATTTTTTAGGAGCATTAATTTGCAAGAGAATTTAAATGAACCATTAAATAATCTCAAAACCATTCTTCCATCAGGAGCTGAACTAATTTATCTCACTTATCCTAAAAAACAGGAAGCTATTATTATGGTAGACTTTGATGGAGATGAGGAGGTAGAGTTAGTTGTAGCCTACAACCTGCAAAACACTCCATATGTTTCTATGCTAAAACAGTCTAATAATCAATGGCAAATAGTGCACACTATCCAAGGAAAGGGTTATAATCTTCTTTACTATAAACCTTTAAATATTACATCGAAAAAAAACAAAGACTTAGTATTAGGTTGGCAGATAGAAGAGGAAAAGGCCTTGCTTACTATTTATCAGTGGACTGGTAAAGAACTTAAAGCAATGACCACTACTCATTACAACAAGATGGATATAGAAGATATGCCTAGTAATAAAGGTTGCGATGGCAATTTAGAGATAGCCCTGTGGAATAAACTTTTTGCTAATGCCTATGAGATAGAGGTCTACCGTTGGCACAAGGATAAATTAGTTCCAGCCCTAGATGTGTATCCCTACTATTTTAAGAAAGTATCAAGGTACTACCTAGCTATGGTAAAACAAAAACCCTATGCTGACTTCTATTGGTATCATCTTGCAAAAGCACAGTTTAAAGCAGGACTTTTCAATGAGGCTTTAAAATCTATAGATACCGCCTTAAGTTTACATCTAATCTACACTTCAAAAGAAAAACTTATGGCATTAAAAAAGCTCATACTGTCAAAGGTAAAAACTAAGGATATAAATCTTTATAAAGCTCCACTTATAACTGTTTCAGGTAAAAAGTACGGCTATATAGATAACACAATCAGCTTTGTTATTAAGCCTATATTCAACGAAGCTATGGATTTTCAACTTAACGGCCTAGCAGTAGTTAAACTAAAGGATCTCTACGGCATAATAAATACTAGTGGTGATTTTATTATACAGCCTGAATATAGCTATATATCGGATTTTTCTGAAGGTTTAGCCATAGCTATAAAAGAAGACTCTTTCTTAGTTTTAAATGAAAATGGAAAAATACTTACTACAAAACCCTACAACTATATCAGTATTTATAGAAATGGAAGAGCTCTATTCAGCCAACAGGATGAAGAAAAGGGATTTTTATATGGGTATCTTAATAGAAATGGTAAAGAAATAATTCCAGCCCAATACATCAGCGCTTCTGACTTTGTAGATGGAAAAGCACTAGTGCAAAGAGAGCAAGAGAAATTTGAGCTCATAAATCTAAATGGTAATGTTCTTTATAGCTATACCTACCCCTTTGTAGGACACTTAGGTGAAGGTTTTCTAAGCTTTAAGGAAAGCCCTTCCGGTAAATTTGGCTATATAAGAGAATCTGGTGAAATAGCGATTCCCACTCATTATAGCAGCGTAGAAGCCTTTAAACATGGCAAGGCAGTGGTAAACCTTAGCGAAGATTTTCTAGAAAATAAGTACGGCTTAATTAACACTAAAGGACAGTTCATTATAGCTCCTATTTATAATGACATAATTATACTGAATGAAGACAGAATTGCTGTTGGAAAAGCTATTGATAAAGAGAAGCCTTATTACGGCTCCATATATGCTTTAGCTGATAAGGAGGGTAATTTTCTTACAGACTTCAAATATTACAACATATCTAACTTTAATGAAGGTGTAGCTTCTGTTTATGATGATAAATTCACTTTCTTTATAGACCGTTATGGTAAAGTAATGACAAATCTGCCTATAGTAGAAGGAAGGGGTACTCTTTCCATAGTAAATTCCTTAATTGCAGCTAATATTGATCAACGCTTATCCTATTATAGCATGTGTGGAAAACTCCTATGGGAAGAAAACAAAATTATTCCACTAAATAAACAGTATAAGGTAATAGTGAAAAAGTATAAGCCTAATAAGGATTACCTTGTTTACTATCCAAGAATTGAAGGAATGGCTGACAAAAATTCAGAAAGGCTAGTAAACACTAGATTAAAAGAAATGTCCCAAGTAAAACCTATAAGCCCCTTAGCACAATTAGACTATAGCTATACTGCTGATTTTAACATTTCGCTATTTAAAAATAAACTCTTAGTATTAGAGCTTTATGGCTATAATTATCCCTTTGGCGCTGCCCATGGAATGCCAAGCAAAAACTATGTTCACATTGATTTAGTCACCGGTGAATTTTACCAACTTGAGGATTTATTTAAAACAAGCATCGATTATGTGAAAATACTTAGTTCCATAATTGAAAGTGAAATAAAAAATAATCCGGCTTATTCCTATATATTTCCTGATTCCTATACCGGCATAAAAGCAGACCAACCTTTTTACCTCGATGAAAATAATCTATATATTTATTTTCTCCCCTACGAGATAGCACCTTACGCTGCAGGCTTTCCTACCTTTAAAATAGCCTTTGCAGATATTATGAATCTCATAGATGTAGGGGGTAGCTTCTGGAAATCTTTTAATTAAAATTATCTTTATAACACTGTATTTTTATATATAACCTCATACTTTCCCATAAAAATCAGAACATTTATTTATAAAGGTACAAAAGGCTGTATTGCAGCTATGCTACAATACAGCCTTTTGTGTAAGTTCAAAATTCAATTAAGATAAATTTCAAACTTTTATATTCATTAACACATCCTAATACGGTATACGATGCAAAATTTTTATTTTACCTGCTGTTAAAACTTACAATTCCCCGGTCTTAGTTCAAGATTTTTCATATCAATCCAATAAACTCCTTCTCCGTCTGTTACACAAGCCTTGCTGTGTAAGTAGTCAAATTCAGATATTTTAACTTTTAATATATTAACTATATCTCCATTATTAAATTTACCATAAGGTTCTCTTATCTGTCCTATTACTCCGCTCATTTTAACTCTCATAGGCATTTTTACCTCCATAAACTTCCTTATTAATCAATCCCCTCATTAAGTTATACGTTTACATTTCGTAAAAAATTCTATTGTTCTTTTTAATTTTTTTCCCTTTAAATATGTAAATCTTAAAAGCTATGCTAACATTGATTTTACGGTATAAATTATATCACACTTCAATATTTATATTATTAAAGACTTCTAAAAATGTTATTAAAATTTTCTTAATTTCTTACTTACACAGCCTGCATATAGACTTAATACCAGGAAGATACCTTTATACTTATGCAGGCCAAATTCCATCTATAGTCAATAATATAGTCATAGAGCTTATATTAATTTAATATGTATCTTATGAAACTTTCGAAATTTTTTCCTTGCTTACATCTGCCCTAATTTTTTGATTTTTAACCTTATTATATCCATACAAGATTACTGCTACAGCCGCTGCCATTTGCAGCAATATTTCAGTGCTATGAGTAAGATGTATATAGTGCTTAAATAAATTATCTTCCATAATCATTTTTACCGAGGTAAAAGCTAAAATTGATCCACCTATGTATACTACCATAGGTATCTTTTGCATTAGCTTCATTACAAATTGACTTCCAAAGAATATAAAAGGGACGTTAAGAAAAATCCCTATTACTATTAAACTTATATTACCATCGGCAGCCCCTGCTATAGCTAAAACATTGTCAAGGCTCATGCTTACATCCGCAAGTATTACTGCTATTACCGCATCCCAAAATTTTTGTGATGACTTGCCATGATACTCTTCTTCTTTTTCTGTTGAACTTATCAAATCCCAAGTTACTTTAATTAATATAATTCCTCCAATTAACCTTAAAGGAATCCATCTTATGTTTAAAAAAGCTGATATACATATTGCAAAGTAGATTCTAAGGGCTATGGCACCAGTAACCCCAATAATCCCTGCTAACTTTGCAGACTTTGGTGGTAAATTTCTAGTAGCTAAAGCTATAATACCGATATTATCACCACACAATACTAAATCCAACAGAGCAATTTCCATGATCCCTAAGACTAGACCTATATTAAGCTTCATGTAAAACTCCTTTTTAATAATACATCCAATTATATTTTATTAATAAAAGTGCTTTTTATGATACATTAACATTTATAAAATGTATAATTTAATTATTGAGGTTGGATAATTTAATATACAGCATATTGAAAGGTGTGATATTAAAATGAAAGAAATTACTATGTTTATCCTAGCAGGCTGCCCCTACTGCCGAAAAGCTCTGTCTTGGATGGAGGAACTAAAAAAAGAAAATCCTAAGTACACTAATATTCCAATTAAGATTATCGATGAGAGTAAAGAGGCTGATTTAGCAAATCAATACGACTACTATTATGTGCCATCCTACTACATAGGTAATGAAAAGCTTCACGAAGGTGCTGTTAAAAAAGAAATAATTCAAAATATCTTTGAAAAAGCTTTAGAAGAATAATAAAAAGGTGCAGGAGTCATTTTCCTTGCACCTCTAGTCACCTATCCATGTTAAAGTTGCCCTTCCACTTTTTCTAAAAGTTTCATAAAATCCACTTCATTTTTTCTTTCTAAATAGAGATTTAGCAAAGCTCTATTATTCATATTTTCATAGCCCTTATGACCCTTAGCTAATATTTCTGTAAGTATGGACTTATATTCTTCCCTTCCCTCTTCTAAGCTTTTCATTATTTTATTATAGGTATCCTGAATTAATTCCTCTATTAAAACATCTCTCAACTTTTCCGTATAACTTCTTAAATATTCTTGCACTTCCTCTGGATAAGCAAAAAAATCCCCCTCCATTAAATCCCCTATATTCAACATTGCTCTATCACCTCAAATAATCATTATCTTCTAAATCAAAATTAAAAAGACTATAAATGTCATCTTCATGTACTATTATAACTTTTTCTACATTAATGTATAATCAATTTTTTTACTTCTAAAACTAACATAGATATGATTTTGCTTCACTGGAGGATTTGTTATGCTAATAAAACTTGACATTATTCAAAGTCTTTCCTTATCAGTAGTAATTTTTTTAGTAGGAGAATTTTTCAAAAACAAAGTATCAATGTTAGAGAAGTTTTCTATACCATCACCGGTCATTGGTGGAATCCTATTCTCTATTATAGCCCTTTTAGGACACATTACAGGCTTATACGCCTTTGAATTCGATGAAACTTTACAAAGTGTTTTATTGATAGCCGCCTTTACCACCATAGGCTTTTCCGCCAGCTTAAAACTACTAAAAAAAGGCGGTATACAAGTAGTTACCTTCTTAATTTTAAGCATTATATTAGTATTTATTCAAAATCTATTAGGCGTTGGATTAGCAAAGCTCTTCAACCTTCACCCTTATATAGGTTTAGCAGCAGGATCCACTGCTTTAGTAGGTGGGCCAGGTACTTCAGCCGCCTTTGGACCTATCTTTGAAGCTGCAGGTTTAAAAGGAGGGACAGCTGCAGCTATGGCTGCTGCAACTTTTGGCTTGGTAATGGGTTCTTTAGTAGGAGGACCGGTTTCTAAGTCACTTATAGATAAATATAATTTAGTTGAAAAATACGTTGAAAATGAGGAAGAAAAAATTCTTAGTAGCAAAACAAGAAAGTTAGATAGTAATTCCCTACTGCACTCAACAGTTCTCATCGTAATTGCTATGGGTCTTGGCACTATCATTTCTAATTGGCTTAAAAGCTTAGACTTTACTTTCCCATCATATATAGGTGGAATGTTAGCCGCATCCTTAATACGTAATATTTTAGACTTGACTGATAGAAAAATCATTCTTGAAGAAATAGAAGTAATAGGACATATATCTTTAGTTTTCTTTCTCTCAATGTCCTTGATGTCTCTTAAACTATGGCAGCTATATGAATTAGCCTTACCTATGCTAATAATTTTAACTATCCAAGTATTGGTTATGGTTATATTTGCCTACTTTATTATATTTAAAATTATGGGGAAGGATTATGATGCAGCAGTAATGAGTGCTGGAGCTTGCGGCTTTGGACTAGGTGCCACCGCTAATGCCATAGCCAACATGGAAGCACTGACAGAAAAATATAATGTTAAGGCTATGAGAGCTTTCTTTATAGTACCTCTAGTAGGTTCTTTATTTATAGACTTTTTCAACGCCTTTGCCATTACACTTTTTATGAACTGGTTTAAATAAATTATAGCTTAGAAGAAAAGGAATAATTAATTCTTAATACATACAAAGGTATTATGAAAAGATAATCTAAAAGCATCCACAGATTTGTCTAAGCAAATCTATGGATGCTTTAAATTTAAGAATAATTTTCTTTCACCCAATTTCTGATATCCTCTGCAATTCTCTTGTCTTTACATTCAATAGCTATAGTGGTTGTTTCTTCATCATCATCAATACGGCCAGTAACTTTTATATCCTCATGATTTTTATTATCGCATAGAATCATTCCATTGGTGGTTCTAGTTTCAGGAATTAAATGAAAGCTTTCTTGAACTCCTCTTATAATATCATCATAATTTTCCATGGATTCCAATACAATGGTTGTTCTATCCATTCTCATCACCTCATATATGTTCTTACCATAATATTATTTGTCAAGCCGTATCTTTTATTCTAAGCCTTAAGTAATATATAGGGTGATTTTCACTATGTTCTTCAATATCCTTACTTATTGAGCAACTTCATTACTTTGATCTTTTTCAACAACAGTAGCAGTATTATTATCCATATTTTCAACTTTGGTATCATCTTGTGTTTCCACAATATCCTCAGCCTTTTTTAAAGTTTCAACAGGGTCTTTATTCTCCTCTACTACTGGGTTTGCCTTTTTAGTTCCTCTCAAAACTTGTCCATCTACTGGATAATAATAATCATTAGATATAAGCTCTGTATTTATCAATTTTCCATTTTCATAGGTATTTCTATATACTTTAACCTTATAACCTGTTGTACCAGATTTAACAACCTTTGTCTCACCTTCTAGCAAATCATTAGAATCAGTATAGTTTATTTTAGGTTGAATTGTAGCATATACGTCAGTAGATAGCTCATAAGTATACTTGCTTAATTCTTTATTAGAATATATATTGAAGTACACATTTCTATTTTGGGTATATCCCTCAATATAAATTGGATAATTTAAGGTATTAGTAAATTTATAGTCAATATTGCCCCAATCCACAGTAGCATCTAAACCTTTTGGTACATAAGAAAGAACCAAGGTGTGATTTTTTCTTTCTGTAGCTTTAATACCTGCCTTTAACATTGCATTATATAAAGTACTTGAAACCTGACAAATTCCTCCACCTAAGCCGGATTGAACGGAATCTCCTATGATAACTCCTGCATCCTTATATCCTCTTTCTCTAGTACGCTCACCTACAGCTTCATTAAAACTAAAAGAATCTCCTGGCATTAATATAGTACCATTTATAGCTTTTGTTGCTAATTCAATATTATTCCTTCTGTTTGCATTAGAGGAGGAAAAATTAGTGCTGAAGCTAGATATTTTTGTATTCATTTTCTCAAGTTGAGCTTTGCTTACATCTGGTTCAGTAACTTCCAATGGTGCTTCAATCCGTACAACTTGTTGTGATAAATCACTATTTATACTATTTAAAATAGTTTCCTTAAGTTTTTCTCTATTTAAAGTTGTCCCATTTACGCCTTCAGTAATATTAATATTACCAGATTCAATAGTAATTTTCGCGTTTACCGGTTGTGAATTTACTTCCTGTTCTATCTTATCTAATAATTCATTTACAGCCTCTGCATCATATTCAAATGAAAGCTTATATTCTTTCTTTTTTCCATTCTTAATTAAAGAATATCTTGAGAATATATTCTCATTCTTACCATAATCAAAGGCTTCTTTAATAGTTTCCTCTATATTATACTTTGTATCTAGCTCACTGTAATCTAAACCATAAGACTTGTCCCCTGCAATAATTTTAATTTCCTTCGAAATCAGATTTTGCTCATACTTTTCTTCTATTAATCTTTTTGCTTCTTCTAAACTTTTACCACCTACATCTACCCCTTCTATATAAACACCAGGATAAATAATATCATTCCATTTAGACTCCGTAGCATAAACATGAACCACTGGCAAGGATGTAATGGTTAAAGCCGCTAATATTGCAAAAATAACTTTCAGTCTCTTTTTTTTGATATTTTTTACTTTTTTCATTTTATGTCGTCCTTCCTATAAACATTATATATTATATATACCACAGAAAAGGACAATAAGTTTTCTTTTTAAGAATAAATTTTTTAAATTTATAAAAATAATCTCAAAATCCAACAAATAAATGACGAATTTTGAGACTCTTTAAATTTTTATCTTTTATTCTTTATTATCGTGAAAGATTTGATCTATAGCTATTGCCAAGGATAAAATAAAAGGATAACTCTCATTGTCATTTATACTCACTTCATAAGTATCACTAAAGGCAAAAGCTTTCTTATAAATTTCCGCCACCAAAACCCCATTCCTGAAAATTCTGAAATTATAGGCAAAAATATCTCCTTCAATATAAAAGTCTCCGTATCGACTTTCAATTCTTAACCTTGGTTTAAAGAAAGAAAACTCCTTTTTCAATACTGCTGATACAATACCATTTTCATATATTAAATACTCTGGCAAAAATCTAAAAATCTTTTCCTCAATATATACCAGTTCTCTATCATCCATGCTATATAATCTAAGTTTATTACCAAAACTGAAAACTTTGCCCCTAACCTTATATGCATCATAGCCATCAATATCTTTAATTGTAAAATCATCTCCAAAACTAAAAATCTTTTCTCTAACATAAAAGATCATTTTTCCACCTCCTTATATATAATTTTATCATCACTCAGAATTAGCGTAAACTCGAAAGTACTGTAAATTAATAAAGTCCGCCTCTACATTTTGTAGCGGCAGACTATGGATATTAATGATCACAGCAATGACTTTGACATTCACACTCGTAATCATCATCAAAATCGTCTAAATCATCATCTTGGTTTATATTTATGATGTTTGTATTTTGAGCTGCCCCAGCTACCCCTGCAGGGCTTGTTGCAGCTGCCAATAGCACCCCTAGAATCAAAAGTAATAAGCCCCTATTTCCTCTTCTAGAGCTTCTTACAATCTTATGACATCGACAACAGCAATGTCCATGACGCCTACTCATTTTTCTCCTCCTTTTGTTTAAAAATTCATCTGCAAAATATCTAAAACTTCACCACTTTATAATATATTATTCTGACATAGTGAAATTTGTACCAAGGATAGCTTTTGGCAAATATGCTACTTAGTGAATATTTGTGAACCGTCCCTCCTTAAAAATCATATACTATTATGAATAAAACTGTAAACGGAGGATTAAAAATGATATTAATCAAAAGAAATATGATAAGCAAAAGAAGCCTTATTCATTTTTTTCCACCAGATAGCTTAGAAGTTAAGATCTTATCTAAGATTTCAGATTCTAATGAAATATATCAATATGATCATGTTAGCCAATTAATCTTTGAAGTAGACCTTAGAAACAAAATAATTAATGCATCAAGAAAGCTTAACGCTAGTGGCTTTAAATTCAGAACCTTTAAAAGTGCCTTTTGCAATCCAGAATACTGGGAACTTACTAATAAAGGCGGCTTTCTCCTTAGAAAAGATAGAAACCCTTCTGACGCTATAGAAGATATATTCCAACAAGGTAGCAAATACGGAACAGAATGTTCTACTGCCATAACCATTGTTTATTATAAAGCGCTTCTAGATATATATTCTAAGGAATTATTCGATGCTTTCTTTCAAGATCTTTACCTTATGAATTGGCATTATATTGCTCATAATTTAGATATAGTAACCTACAAATATTTATTAGATTATATTCCTGGGGACTGCAGGTATGTAGAAAATCCAGATTATGACCCTAAAAGATCTGAATTTAGAGGCCAAAATCTGATAGACTTAGGTGATGGCACTTACTATGGTCATGGTACTGGTATCACAACCTTAGAAGAGGTAATCAATCATTTAAATAGGCATAGAGTGGATTATCCATCCAGATCTGCCTTCTTAAAGCAATCTGCCACCAGACCAAACTTTATACACCTAGCTAATATCTATTTAAAACATGTGACCTAAAGAGCTACTATAAATGCTTTAATCGCAAAAAGGATGTCAACTTAATGACATCCCTTTTATTAATTATGAATTACTTATTGAATTTTTTTCTTCTAGTGAATAGTACTACTACACCTGCTAATACAGTTAATATTCCTAATGCAAATACTGTATTTAAATCTATAGGTGAACCTGTCTTTGGTAATACACCTGTTGCCACTAGGTCCTTATCTGCAACAAAGAAGTCACTGTTATGGTCTATAGCAAATTCAATGTATCCATCAGCATCTACCTTTAGCTGCTTAGCTATAGTTTTAGCCTTATCAGTCTTTTCATTGTAGTAGTATACGTACATATTGTTCTTATTCTTATTAGCTAACCAAGTTGAATCCATTTTGACTCTAACGGTTGCCTTGCCAGGAAGCTCTCCATTAGAAGCAAAGGTGAGTACTAGCACATCTTCATTATTAACCTTTTTAGCTATAGCATCCTTATTATCAGATACTGTATCCTTTAGTGAAGCTATTAGAATAGTTAAGTCAATATCCTTTACAATTTTGATATCTTTGCCGTAGAATGTCCATTCAGCATTTTCTGTTCTAAAGGTTATGAACTTGTCTGTTCCTTTAATTGCTTCAAAGATAGATTTGTCAACTCTCTTATTTGAAGATGCATCTACCACAATTGTTGATCCGTTTGAAGCATTTTTAATAGCTTCTATTATAAGCTTTTGATCATTCTTTACAACAGATCCGAGCTGCTGATCATCTGTTTTCTTTTCCTCTGTTCCTTGGCTTCCTTTGCCAGTGCTTGGTTTTTCTTCACCAGTTCCTGATTGTTCTCCTCCAGTTCCTGGTTTCTCTTCACCGCTTCCTGGATGTTCTTCGCCAGTTCCTGGTTTCTCTTCACCGCTTCCTGGTTCTTCTCCGCCAGTTCCTGGTTCTTCGCTTTCCTCTTTAACTTTAGCCAAAATTACTGTAGCTCCATCAGCTATTGCTGGTAAAGTAAAGCTTACTTTCTGATCTGAGCCAACAGTATATGTTGTTCCGCTATATAGATCCACAATTTCAGCTCCCGCTTCAAAAGGCACTTCTACAGTAACATTTTTAGAACTTGTATCTGTATTTATAGCCACAACCACAGACTGTTCATTATAGGTTCTCTTAAATACAAGATACTTTTCAGCATCACTGCCACCTAATTGAGTTCTGCTTCCCTTAGCAAAAATCTTTGAATAGTCTGCTCTGATATTTAAGAGCTTCTTATAGTGATCATGAACTGACATATATAATGGGTTATTTAATCTATCCCATGGCATATCATATCTGTTTTCACTTAATTCACCTGCTGCCATATTTCCAGCATTACGTCCACTAGCTCCAAGTTCTTCACCATAGTAAACTATAGGCTGACCTTTTGCTGTCATTTGCAATGCTACTGCTGCCTTTAACTTAGCAAGCTTATCTTCCTCTGACATATTGCCTAATCTAATTAAGAAACCATCTTCGTCATGGCTGCTTAGGAATAAACCTAAAGTAGCAGTATTGTCGATCTTATCATTTACTTCTTCTAAATAAGCTTCTACATCATTAATCTTTCCATTTACAAAGTTTTGTGCAGAATACTTGAAAGAGAAGTCTAATAAGGAATCCATTTGTCCGCTTCTAAGTTGTCCATATTGATTATTAATGTCAGCACCAAAAACTTCACCAATAAACTTAGCCTTTGGATTCTTTGTAGTCACAGCGTTCTTAAAAGCCTTCCAAGTTGTATTATCAACATGCTTTACTGTATCAATTCTAAAGTAGTCTATAGTATTACCCTTTTCAGTTCTGAGAATATCTATCCAAGAGCTCTGCCATTGAATAATCTTCTCTCTTACTTCAGGATTTTCAGTTAATAAATCCGGTAGTCCTGATACGTTTGATAAAATATCTCCGGAATTAACACTACCATCTCTAAGCATACCATCAAATTTAGCCTTTTCCTCAGCAGTTGGATAGTTAGATACCCCTGTACTGTTAGTATCTGTGCTTCTCATACCATAACCAACGTGATTTAAAACAACGTCAATCATGATTTTAATACCTCTGTCATGAGCTTCATCAATAAGTTCCTTTAAGTCATCTACATCTCCAAGATGTTCATCAATCTTCTCAAAGTCCTTAGCCCAATAACCATGGTATGCGTATTGCAAGCCACCGAAAGCTGCTCCTTGGTTAAAGTCAATATTATCTACAATAGGTGTTATCCATATTGTATTTATTCCCAAGTCCTGTAAGTAATCTAGCTTTTTAGTTATACCCTTAAAGTCACCACCATGATATGTCTCTAAATTGCTCTTATCATAGTTTTCACCATTTGGATCATCATTGCTAGTATCACCATTGTAAAATCTATCGGTTAACATAAAGTAAATTCTAGCTTCATCCCAATCAAAATCAGTATTTCCAACATACTGTCTTGTTTTTACTGTAACAGTGGCTTCAGACTTATGTTCATTTCCAAACTGATCTACTACAGTAATAGCAATCTTTTTGTCGCCAGCAGTTACATTATCCCTAACGGATATTGTATGACTCATAAGATTAGTGTCAACTTCCACCTTATCTGGGCCACCAAGTGCGGATAAGTCAGCATAGATCTTCTTAGCTACTGCGCCATCTTCAGAAGTTACTTCTATATTAAGCACAGCATTTTCACTATAATCTATAGCCTTTGAACTTACTGAAGCATTAATTTTCATATCTGGTAATCTATATTCGATAATAGATTTTCCATTTACCGTATTCTTAGGATCAGTAATTACTTTTTTATTACCATCCTTGTCAGTAATATGGAACTTATATTCATAAACCCCTTCTTCAGCTAATTTTAGACTACCACGATATAATTCATCTTCTTCATCATAGCTCATATCATAAAGCTGTCCATTTACTTCAACCTGCACCTTTTGAAGTTGAGATAATGTATTATTAACAAATAAATCATCATCTCTATATTCAAAGTAGGCTACACCATTTTCAACCTTAGCTCCAGTTACTGATGGTAAAGTTACTATTTCACTAACACCGCTAAATACCTTAACTTTAGTTACTACTGCATCTTCATCTACTTCTATACTTCTATCTGCTTCTATATCTTTATCATCCCAATTGCCTTTTCTTACAATGAAGCCTATTCTTGTTACTCCTGGTGCTATTTCTACCTTTGCAACAACGCTACCATCATTAGCACTACTAAAATCAACCTGTCCATCAACATTGGATAATCCCGTTGACCATACCCAAAGATTCCAACCAGTATAATCCTTATCAGGACGAGAATAGTACAAATAAATATATCTCTTTACACTCTTCTTAACGGTCATAACAAGTTCTTGCTCAGCGTCGCCTGCTTTAGCTTTTATAGTAACTGTTCCTGGTTTTATACCAGTAACAACTCCACTAGCATTAACTGTAGCTATGGATTCATCGCTGGAAGACCAAGTTATTCCTGTAGTTAAGATCTGATCAAATTGATCCTTTACAGTTGCTGTAAGTGTTACTTGCGCATCTGTATAAACTGAATTAGAACCGCTTATATTTATTGTAGTTGGAACTAACTTACCTACATTTACTTTAACAGTTGCTGTAGCTTCTCCAACTTTAGCTGTAACTAGTGCAGTACCATCCTTTAATGCTGTTATCTTACCGGATTTACTTACAGAAACCACACCACTTTCATCCGCTGACCAAGTTACCACAGCATTAGGAATTATTCTATTAGTTTGGTCTTTTACAACTGCTGTCAAATAAGTATATTTACCTGCTTCTAATCCTATAGTATTTTTTGATAACTCTATAGTTGTTGGTATTGATTCATATGCTTCCTCAGCTTCGTCGTAAAGCACCATCATTGATATTGGTTCAACAGTAACTTTGTTGCCGTCTATCTCACTTAGAACTTCTACACCAGCTTTTTGTCCATTAACAACTACTTTCCAGCTTGCACTGAAAGGTAATTGAACCTCTTGACTTGTAGTATTTGCATTATATATTACTACAATGTTCTTCCAAGTATCGCCATTAGCATAGTTCTTTAATTGGAATACAACCACATTTCCATTAGCCTTCTTAACTTCAAGATTGCTTTCAACGGCAGCTTTAGTATTCATTCTAAAGGCTGGATGTGACTTTCTTAACTCAATTAAGCCCTTATAATAATCAAATACCTCTTTAAATTTCTCTTTATTTTCCCAGCTTATTTTATTTATTGAATCTGGGCTCTTGTAACTGTTATGGTCACCATATTTTGTCTTTATAAATTCATCTCCTGCTTGGAAGAATGGTATACCCTGAGAGGTTAATATTATACCATTAGCAAGAAGTGTTTGCTTAACTGTAGTGTTAGCTAAGACATTGTTTAAATCTATATCCTTATAAGGATCTTCCTTATCAATTCCTTCTGGAGAAGTGTTAAGGAATTTATCCCAAAGGTTCAAGTTATCATGGGCAGTTACATAGTTGATACTTTCTGAAGGAGAATTAGTAAAGTCATATATAGAACCTCTAACACCTTCAACTATAGCCGCTTCTTTTCCAGAGGCACCATTTGCAAAACCAGTAGTCTTATCGTCACTGCCTCCTTTAATAGCTCCTCTAAAGTTATCATTGAATACTGCAAAGCCCTTATCTTTTTGGCTTCCCTTTAAAGTTTGCTGTTCCTGAGACAGTGAGCTTCCACCAGCCTGCCATGGTTCACCATAAATTAAGATAGTTGGATCAACTTCATTTCTCAATTCATTAGTTACTTCTGTCATAGTTGTTGTATCAATCAATCCCATTAAGTCAAATCTAAATCCGTCTACCTTATATTCGTTAGCCCAATACTTAACAGAATCCTTGATAAACTTTCTAACCATTGGTCTTTCACTGGCTACCTCATTACCACAGCCTGAACCATTAGTAAACTTACCATTATCATCAGTACGATAATAATATCCTGGTACTATTAAATTAAAGGAAGAAGTAGTTGTTTCATAAGTATGGTTGTAAACTACGTCCATAACTACTCTTATTCCATTTTCATGAAGCGCCTGCACCATTTCTTTAAACTGAGTTACTCTTAAAGCTGGGTCAGTAGCATCTGTAGAATAAGAACCTTCTGGCACATTGTAGTTCTGTGGATCATATCCCCAGTTATATTGAGCTTCCTTTGACATTTCGTTTACTGTTTTATAGTCATAGGATGGAAGCAAATGTACATGTGTAATTCCCAATTCAACTAGGTGATCTATACCAGTTTTTATACTATTATTTCCTACAAGAGTTGTACCCTCTTCTGTAAAGGCCTTAAAGGTACCTTTATTATCCATACCGGATTTTTCATCTATAGAAAAATCTCTCACATGCAATTCGTATAATATTGCATCTGTTGCTTTTATCATAGCTGGTCTTTCTATTTCTTCAAAGTCTTCAGGATCTGTAGAATCTAAATCAATTATAGCTCCCCTTTGTCCATTAGCAGAAACTGCCTTAGCATATGGGTCTACTGCATAATTTACTGTACCATCAGCAAATTGAACCTTATACATATAGTATTTATTTTCATAATCTCCATGTACGGTTCCTACCCAAGCACCCTCTTCAGAACGGGACATTTCATATTCAGTGCCCCCTTCATGGTTAGTTACTAAACCGACTTCATTGTATTGTCCAGCATCATTATAAAGGACCACGCTTACCTTAGTAGCTGTAGGAGCCCATACTCTAAATATACTTTCATAAGGTTTGTATTCAACTCCTAAATCGGATCTACTATAAGTAAATTTGCTGTGATTTAATATGTTCCTCATCACAACTTTTACTGCTCTGTAGCTTTGACTTTCAACAGTATATAGTTTTCTAACATCTATCTTACTAGGATCTGTAACAGTTATTTCTACTTTTTTGTCTGATAATTTTTTAGTAGTAGCTTCTATTACTTGTCCATTTTCATCCTTTACTATAAAGGTTTTTGCTTCTTCATCAGATATAGTACCTGTTGTAGTAGCATATATCTTATTTAAATCATCCATAAATGCAGCTCTTACCTTAGGCCTTATATCCGCTTCACTTCTACTGTAGTAGATAGTATCATCTGCCTCTATAATCCATACATCAATGGATTTACCCTCTTTAATTTGGATTACTTTTGCATCTTCTTGTGCGTTCCAAACACCTTTTGTTCTTGGTATAACGTTTACTTTAGTGGCAGTGCTCTTAACCTCTGCTACAGCAAAACCATCCACTAAATCTGGCTTAAATTCATAGGCAGAACCTTCTTTTCCATCTAGCCAAATCCATAAATCCCAGTTCAACTGTTCATTATCATATCTATAATAGTGAATATTATAGGTATACATTTGGGAAACAACAGTGATTTCCTTCTTAACTTCAAAGCTATCATAAGTTGCCACTAAGGATATTTTAGTATCTGCTGGAACATCCTTTGAAACTACTAATTTATTATCCTCAATGGATACACCTTCTATAGATCTTTCCAGAGACCAAACCGGTGTAACTACTTGCTCTTGACCTTTTGCATTAAGTAACTTAGCCGCTAAATCTAAGCTTCCTCCACTTTCCACTTCACTAGCTGTATTTATTATAAGTCCTGGCACTATCAATAAGGAATTGCCATTTCTAGTTTTAGTATTTACTTTATCTAAAAAGTCTCCATCCCAAGATTCAGCTAAAGGTTTAAACTTATATTCATAAGTTCCTGGTGTAAGTTTAACACTTGCTTTAAAGATACCGTTTTCATCCTTAGCCATAGAAATTTGCTTATTTGTATCCCATTGTACAAAATCACCTATAACATATAAGGTATTTCCGCTATGTTCTGCTTTGAATGTAACGGTACCGTCTGAATTAACTACAGGTATATTTTCTTTTAAAACTGTAACTGTTTTTGTTACAACCTGTGTTTCATCTGACTTTCTAACAGCTTTAATTATTATCTTTGTAGCTAAAGTACCGGAAGGAAAGTCCTTTACTGTTAATGATCCATTCTCATCTATTTCTACAACATTTGTAGCAGTACTTCCATCTTCACCGGTAACGGACCAGTACACTTCATCTGCATTGCCATCGGTACCAGCTCCATCTTCGGAGGTAAATCTAGGTATGTAATTTGTAGTTTCTCCTAAAACAACAGAATCTGCACCTTTAATTTCAGATAATCTAGGAACAAAAGGTCCGGTAATTTCTTCAACTGTGAATTCCTTGCTGTAAACACTCTGAACATTTGGATTTGCTGATTCATTCCAACTAGAAGCTTTGCTATTTCCCTCATCTGGAATAACATCAAAAGCTCCGTGTTCGCTACCATTATTACCGCTTAATACCACTATTCCTTTTAGCTTATCACCAGCTTCTAAGCCAAGTAAACTTAAAGGAATTTTTCCTTCGAAACCATTCTTAATATTTATAGCAAAAGCAGCATTCTGTAAATTAGAAGAATTAAGAATTTCCTTTGGTTCTCCATTTTCAATCTTATAAACGCTTGCCCAAGCTACTTCCGCTTCACTTTTAGCTCTAAGTAATATATGAATATTAGGTTTTACATCTGTTCCACTGAAGTTAAAAGGAGCACTCCACGGATTTCCCTCATACCCTGAATCTGTATGATTTACGTTTAAGGCTATATCTATAAATTGTCCTTCATTACCCCAATTAGGAACATTTTTAGCATCTACCCAAAAATACAAGTTATTATTGTCATTAGTAAGATAAAAATTCCCCACATCGCTGCCTTGCCAACCAGCAGAATCGGATGTGGCTAGTGGTTCCATGTCTTTCCAAATCTGATCTTTAACACCGTCTACACTAATACCACTAGCAGCTTGTACCTCTAAATTCAACTGTGGTACTAAGCTGAATAAAAACAAGAAAGCCATTACTAGACTTAACTTATTTTTATATTTTTTCATGTTATCCCTCCTTTATTTAATTTAAACATCTTTTGTGTTTGCAAACGGTTGCAAAATCAATTATAGCATTTTTTTCAATTTAATTCAATATTGTTCATGAATAAATATATCTATTTTTACAGTATTTAAATGATTATCAAATATTATCGAAATTTATGTTTATATTAGAACAATATCCATATAATATTAAAAAAGAGACTCAATAAAAATGAATCTCTTTTACTGTTAATATTCGTCGTTAAATCATTAAATGAAACAAAACTGAATTACACCATATACAAATAATACAACTCCTAAAACTGCTATTACATAGGGTAACAGATTCCCTAACCTATTTGATTTTTTACTTTTTATCGTCTTTATACCCTTTGAAGCTAAAAAATTAACCCCCGTAAGAGTAATAAACATTCCTAAAATCATAGATGCTACAAAAATGCCATATGTAAGAACACCTTTATCATGCCAATATGTTATAAAAGTTGTACTAAAAGTTAACCAAGCAAAATGAGTCATGGGATAAGAAAAGGTAATGACAAAGCCCGTAATATAAGGATGGTCAAATAATCCTTTTTTCTCCAGATATTTTTCTTCATCTTGCAAATTAAATCCACGACCTCTCTTAATATCCTTATAGCCTATGTAAAATGTAACAATACCTGATAGCATCCAAAAAATATCCTTAAAACACTTATTACTTTCTAGCCAACTCAATAGGCCAAAATTAATTAGTATGGCATCTAATGTATCTACAGATAGAGCACCTATTACCACTAAGATCCCTTTTCTAAAACCTTTTGTTACTGTCCATCTAATGGCTTCAATTCCTGCAGGACCTACAGGAATAGCAATGACCATTCCTATAGCTAGTCCCCACAAAAGCGCCTTAAATATCATAATTAATCCCCCCATCTGCATACTAATTTTTATAATATCATAAAAATTAACTCTACCATATATAAAATATAAACTAAATTTCTCTATATCTAATTCAACTTGATTTTATATTAAATTGTGTATATCGTTCTACACAAAATATGCTATAATAAATTCAAGTAAAGCATATTAATAATTTTTACCAAAAATGCTAACATATAATTTTTATATTTTCCATGTCCGTACCCTATTTGGAGGTTTATTATAATGAATAAGCAAATTAACCTTTTTTCTAATCTACTTCAAAATAATTTTGAAAAAGTATTAAAGAATAAATGTTGCACTCTTCATTTTCATAGTGAAAATATGGGTAACTTTTGCTATTTAGTTGATAATTCCTTATCAACTTTAAATAATAAATTCCTCTTTTATAAATATCAATTTATAGCTAATAAAATAACTGAACCCTATGAACCTTTTTTAAATATAATACGTGAAATCGTAATCAAACTTAACATAAATATAGATCAATTGTTAGAAAATGCTAATGTATATCCTAGTCATAGAATTTTATTTAAAGGCTACTTGCAAAATCAACTACCTGAACGAAAAGATGAAATAGTTTTGGATGAATTGCAATATGAATTTACTCAAATGTGCAAATCTATTTGCAAAATTTTAAAGACTATCTCTAAAAATACACCTATTATTATAGCTATGGCTGATTTGCAATTTGCAGATTGCAATACTTTAGAGCTTATTAAGTATATTAATAGCTTTTCAGCAAGCGGTAAAATAATGTTTATTTACTGCTATAATAAAAATTACTATTTTGAAGATTCAACCAAGTATGATAACTGGAGTAGCTTTATTTCCCTTTCAGAAGAAAGACATAGTATAATTGATTTACCTCAAGATACTTCCAATGAAAATCTAAGTTGGCATACTGCTGATTCTTCAAATTCTCTTGATGAAATTGTAAATCTTGCTTCTTTAAATCTAAGCTTCCTTAATTTAAAAAATGCAATAAGCTGCGCATCCATAGCAAAAAATTTAACCATTACTAATGTTATTAAAGAAGAAACTCGGTTCAAAATTTTTGAAATTTTAGCCGATAGCCACTATTATTTAGGGGAAATGGATAACGCCCTAATTTACTATAGAACACTTTCGGAAATAGCACATAAAACTAACGACTACAAAATGCTTTCAGAAGCTTATAGAAAAACAGCTTTAGCTTATTTAAAAAATTACGATGTAAATACCGCCACAAAGCTGTCAAGTCAATGCTTAAAGTACGCAGCATTAACCAAGGATGAGTTCCAACTTTTAAGAGCCTATCATTTATTGTTTTGTATATCTGATAGAACCACTCATCCTATGGACAGAGATAGATACTTTTTCCTATTAAATTTACTTGAGAAGTATAATCTTAAAAATACTTATGTTCATTGCTTAAAAAATGCTTCTTTATATTCCGATTACTATAATAATGTTGCTGATCTTCACGCTTTATGTGATAAAGCTATTGAAATTTCTAAAGAAAATCAAAATGAGTTTGCTCTATTTGTTAGTTATCACAAGAAAGGTATTATTTACTCTTATAATGAAGATTATGATAATGCATTAACATATTTTCTAAAAAGTAAGGATCTTAGATTAAAACTTGGCTATTCTTTGTACTTAACTCGAATTTATAACGGTATTGGTTATTTATACATGCTTACAGAGAAATACAAAGAATCTCAACGATACTATAAAAAGGCAATTAGTCAATTACACAAAATCCACGATTTTAATGAAGTTTCTGCGACTCTTTGCAATTATGCCTTTCTACATTTTATAAGTAGAAATTATAAAGAATGTATCAAAATAATTGACAAGCAGCTTCAAATAATGAGAATTTTTAATATAACCTACCTTCCATATAGAAACATAAATGATATTTACATATTAAAAGCTTTATGTTTCTGTAAACTAGGAGAATACTTTAAAGCAACAAACTTAGTAACTAGAATAGAGGCTACAAGTTCCATAACCCCAACCCATAACTATATGCTTTTATATTGCATGCTAAAGGGACTAATTTATGCTGAAAATAATCAATACGATTTAGCAGTAAACTCCTTTGAAGAAGCCATATGTAAGCTTGATTCTGCTAATAAATCTAGTAAGTTTATGCTTCCTATGTATTATCTAGAATACGGAGAACTGCTCTTTAAGATTAATAGCAAGCAACATGTAGAAGAAGTTCTAAAAAAAGGGTTGTCTTTATGCGAAAAAATGAATTATAAATATTATAAAGGATTAATTCAAAATCTTTTAGAAGGTAAGCAAAATCAAAACACTAGTTATAAATTATCAAAAGTAGATTTAGATTTAGACTCTATAATAGAACTAGCAAAACAGGATATCACACTTAATAAACTTCAAAAGAAAATACGTGAAATAGAGTTTTTAAGTAAAATTCAAGAACTATCCAGCAACTTACTAGATAGAGACGCTATTATAGAAAAATATTTAACATTAATTCTCTCAAACTTTCCTGTTGATGTGGTTAATCTTTATTACCACAAAGATAAAGAATATCTTTGCTTAGCTTCTAAGTGTACTGCAATTACAAAAATTGAAGTTCCTATTGAATAAATAAAGAGGTTATTGGATAAAAAGGTTCCTCAACTATTAAGCCTATGCAATGATAAAGAAAGTCTTGATTTAAATAATACTAGTTCTATGAGGTTTATTATTAATATCCCAGAAAAATTTGGCCCTAACTCCTACTTAGATTTGTTTGTTGCTACTATTAATCCACAAAACAACTTAACTGAAGATGACTTAAATATTTTATCTATATCCATAAGTCAATTATCAACTATTTTAGCTAAGGTAGAGCAAGATTTAGAATTACTAAGAGCAAGCAGAACGGATCAGCTAACTGGTGTAAACAACAGACAAGCTCTTCAAATAGCTATTAATGAAGAAATATTAAGGATTAAAAATACAGAAGATAAAATTACTAAGGATATCTCCGTAATATTTATTGACTTAGATAACTTTAAATATTATAACGATACTTTTGGTCATAATGTTGGTGATTTAATTCTTAAAAGTTTCGCTAACATATTAAAACAATACTTTAGACCAACAGATTTTATTGCAAGATTTGGCGGAGATGAATTTGTAATAATTCTTCCAGATACTAATGAAGAAACAGCTCATATTATGGGGCAGAAACTTTTAAGTAAACTGTCTCATGAAGCTGTACTAAAACACAGTTTATCTGAAATTATAGGAGTTACAGCAAATATACCAGATGAAAATTTACTAACCTGCTCTATTGGTATTGCTAGTCATAGCTTTACTAAAAATGATGCAGAGAAACTTGACGTTTTACTTCATTATGCAGATAAAGCTCAGTACAAATCTAAAAACTCTGGAAAGAACGCTATTAGTATCTATGGTAATTCTTAGTAGTTTGACCCTTCATATTATGTTTTTATCTTTTTTATTTCTTCTTTTGCAAACTATGTTATATAACAGCTTAATTACCCATATTATTATTCTAGATTGACTTTTAAATACAATTTAAATTAATTTTAAAGGCTTATACAAAAAATGTTTTTTGAACTGGTAATTTTTTACTTTGGAGGTTCTGAATATATGAATAGTAAATTTAAAAACTTTACGGATATACTCCATAATCAGTTTAAAAATGTGCTAAAAGGTAACCCGTTAACTATCAACTTCCACACAACAGATATAAGTAACTTTTGTTACTTAATAGACAGTTCCTTTGGAGAGGAAGATAACAACTACCTTTTATTTAAATATCAATATAAACAAGCTGATATATTAGAACCCTACGAACCCTTTTTATCTATAATACGAGACACTATTAATAAATATAATATTGATATAAAAAAGTTATTAGATAAGTCTAAAGTATATCCAGCTCATAAGATATTATTTGAAAGCTATATAAAAGGAGAAGTGCCAATTAGACTAGATGAACTTGTAACAGGAGAAATTATTTATGAGATATCACAGTTACACAAATCAATTGCTAACTTATTAAAGTCTCTATCAAAATATAGTCCCCTTATCATTGCTCTTGGCCAATTGCAATTTGCAGACTTCTCCACCTTAGATCTAATTAAGTCTTTCAAAGACAATTTAAATGATTGTAGAGTCTTCCTTATATATGGCTATAATCAAAATTACTATTTTGCAAATCCTGATTACTATGAAACTTGGAATGAATTTGTTACCTTTGCAGAGGAAAAACACAGTATATTTAATTTAGAAAATACCCTTATTCCACATCAATCTGATTGGAGCTATCTTAAAACTCAAGATAATTTGACCATCAATAAAATTACAACTATTAGTTCACTAAATTTACACTTTTTAAACTTTAATAATGCAATATACTGCGGATTAAAAGCTGAATCCATGCTAAAAGGTAAAGAAGACATTACTTTAAGATATACTATTCACCATGTTCTAGGGGATAGTTATTATCATTTAGATAAAATTGAAAACGCTTTAACTTATTACCGTATATTCTTAGAATTGGCTCACAAGGAAGAAAATTACAAGCAGATTTCGGAAGCATATAGGAAATTAGCTATGTGTTATATAAAAAAATACGATTTAGAAACTAGCACTACTTTAGCAAATCAATGTTTAAAATATGCTAGCCTTATGGATGATGACCTTCAACTTATGCGGGCCTATTATTTGATGTATCTATTAGCAGACATAAGTTCTCGTTCCATTGATAAATATAACTATTTCACTTTACTAAGGTTACTAGAAAAGTATAATCTAAAAAATAACTACGCCTATTATTTACAAGATGCATCCTTATACACTGAATTCTTTTCCTTAGAGGAACTTCATGCTCTATGTGATAAGAGTATTCAAATTTCTTTAGAAAATGAAAATGAGTTTTGCTTGTTTGTTAACTATCATAAAAAAGGAATTTTGTATACTTACAGTGAAGATTATGAAAATGCTATAAAATGTTTTCTTAAGAGTAAAGATTTACGTCAAAAATTAGGGTACCCTATACATTTAACTCAAATCCATAATGCTATTGGTTATTTATATCTAATTACAGAAAAATACAAAGAAGCTCAAAAGCACTACCAAAAAGCCATTGATCAATTAACTAAAATTCATGATTATAATGAAATTGCCGCCACACTCTTTAATTATGCTTTTATTCAATTCATGACCAGGAATTATATAGCTTGTATTAAATCGTTGGACAAACTTCTTCAGATAATAAAAATTTTTAATATGACTTACTTGCCTTATAGAACTATTACAGACATTTATGTAATAAAAGCCTTTAGTTTTTATCAGATTGGAGAATCTTTTAAGGCAATTGATTTATTAAACAGGGTGGATTCAATGTCATCCATTAAGTTAACTTTCAATCATAGGTTCCTATATTATATTTTAAACGGTCTTATTAAAGCAGACAGTGAACAATATGAAGAATTTATTTCATTATTTGAAGATGCCTCTTCTCAACTAGATCCAGCAAACGGATCAAGCAAATTTTTATTACCTATTTATTACATAGAATATGGTCGAAAGCTTATTTCTATAGGCAAAAAAGAGCAGGGAGAAAAAATACTTAAAGAAGGTTTAGACTTTTGCAATAATCAAAATTATCAATATCATAAACAATTAATTGAAATGTCTTTAGCTAATGTAAATTCACCTTTACCTAATTTTAATCTACCAAAAATAAGATTGAATTTAGATTCTATAATAGAACTTGCTAAGCAAGACGTTACTCTTAATAAATTGCAAAAGAAAATTGGAGAAATCGAGTTTATAAGTAAAGTTCAAGAACTATCTAGTAGCTCTATGAATGGAAACTCCATTATAGACTCATACTTGTCTTTAATCCATGTAAATTTCCCTGTTGACATAACTAACATATACTCTAAGATAGGTGATGAATATGTATGTATGGCTTCTAAATCTAGCACTATAGCAAAAGTAGAAATACCTATAGAATATGTAAAAGAATTGATGAATGCAAATCGTCCAACTCTCTTAAATTTATCAAATAACAATCAAATAGATGGTAGCATAAAGGATTTAAAGTGTATTATTAATATTCCTATATGTTGGGATAATAACAGTACTCTTAATTTATTTGTAGCTACAATAAATCCTAACAGTAGACTAACAGAGGACGACTTAAACGTTCTATCAATTTCTATGAAGCAGTTTATAACTATTCTTTCTAGAGTTAAACATGAATCGGAATTGCTTGAGATGAGTAGAACAGATAGTCTAACCGGTTTAAATAACCGTCAGGCTCTTCAACTAGCATTAAAGGATGAATTTTCAAAAATTAAAGATAATACTAGCGATATTAATACAGAACTATCCCTTATGTTTATAGATTTAGACAACTTTAAGTATTACAACGATACCTTCGGCCATAGCGTAGGAGATAGTTTACTAAAAATCTTTGCTAGATTCCTAAAAGAATCTTTCAGTACTTCCGACTTCGTAGCTAGGTTCGGTGGTGATGAATTTATTATAATTCTTCCAAATACAAATAAGAATACATCCAAACTAATAGCAGAGAATATTTTACGCAAAATGTCTGATAAAACAAGTTCCTTCCAGCAACAGTTACAGGAGCTTATTGGTAACGATAAGATCATTAGTTCAGACAAATTATTAACTTGTTCTATCGGAATATCTAGCATAAGTTCTACGAATAAAGAGAATATCTGTTTAGATAGCCTGTTACGTAATGCTGACCAAGCTATGTATACAGCAAAAAAATCCGGTAAAAATGCAATTTTCATAATTTAAAAAACTATATCCCTTTGCTTTTGCATGGGATATAGTTTTTTGCTTAAACTAAATATAATATGCGATTTCTTTGATCTTTACGGCAACTGCTCATTATTCTAAAAAGGAGGCTTAATGATGGATGAGGAATATGGTGTGCTAAAATGTAAAATTGTTGAAACCACTGGCATAAAGGGCAAAACACCTCATTTTCATATACATGGCTTCGCCGATGGAATTCACTACAGAATTTCTGTTAACATTCAGTCTGAAAGTCCACCTTACGATATGCTCTACTATATAGATTATGATTTTAAAAATATAATTACTGAAAAATTATCTCTTTTACCCTTTGGTTTTAATGCTATTGGTCCTAATATAAAAGAGGAGCTAGGCCTAGATTATGCCCGAGGAGATTTATTTGATTTATCTAAACTAACCCCTATACCGGATTCCCTTCCCGGCAATGATAATGATTTGGAAGAAAAAATTCGGGCAATTACACACAAGGCCCTTCAAAAGCAACAAAGCACCATATTGTACGCCTTTGGCAGGCGTTGGGGCCCTGTAGGCAATAAGGATAAGTATTTTCATTTTTCTCCTGGTGACGGAGTTCACTTCCTTCATATGAATCAGGGCAATAGTGATCTTCATGAAAAGGCTAATGATACTTGGCAAGATGGAGGTCTTTTAATACATTTTCAAGAAGAAAATAAATGGAACGCTCTCTTTCTTGCTTTTCAATCTCAGTTTCCTCTTGATACTTAACAGTAATTCATTAAATAATTTAAGATATCTACAGAATAATCTAAATGCCATTACTGTATTAAATTAGACTTTTCACCCTTATATAAAATATACTCCATGTGCAGGGATCTTGTTAAAACCACATATAGCAATCTTTTATCCAGCTCTGAATTACAGTAGTTACTATCATTACAGTCATAAACAATACTACAGTCAAATTCTAACCCCTTCGTCATATAAGAAGGTATTATTATCTTTTCTAAATCAAGCTTCTTATCCCGGTCACTAATAACCTTCCATTTATTAACACTCCTTTTAAGGAGTTTTTTTATCTCTTTGCACTGTTCATGAGTCTTGCAAATTATTGCAACATTTTTCTTTCCTGCCCTTTCTGCTTCCTCTACAAGATCATCTATTATAGCTACCACTTCTTTATCCTTTTGGTACTCTATAATTTTAGGTTCCATTCCATGCCTCAACACTGGTTTGGCTGGCTCCAAACTATTTTTCTGCTTTCTTAAAACCTTATTAGCGAAATTAACTATCTCAACAGTAGATCTATAGCTTTGAGTGAGTGGAGTATAATAAATGTCCTCTTGAAAAACTTCCTTGATTAGCTTTTGCCAATCATCTATGCCCTTATAGTAGTATATGCTTTGGCCAGTATCTCCTACTATGGTCATAGAGGAACCTAGAACCATTTCTCTCATGATAAATAGTTCAAAGGGGCTGTAATCTTGAGCTTCATCTATAACAATATGCTGAAATTTATACTTTTCTGGAATACCATTAATTTTAAACTTAAGATAAAGTAAGGCTGCTAAATCATCACTATCAATTATCCCCTTATTATAGTTATCATTAAGCTCATTAATCATAAATTTTGCAAGTTTTTCTGGTATTTTTCCTCCTGTTATCATTTCAAATATAAACTCATCATTAAATAAGTTTAAGTACAGTTTTACTATGTCATCCTGCAAGCCGTTTCCCAAGTAATTATTTATAGCTTCTTTTGCCTCATCCTTTAATGTAGCCTTTTTCTTATCCCTTTCGTCATATAAAGCTGTAAGTTTTTCACGCCTCTCTACGCTATCCTCCATAGAATTTCTTATAGATGCAATTTCTTTAGCATAATAAGCATCAATCTCCTCGCTTATATTAGTCAATTTGCTTTTTAACTTTTCCATTAAATATTTCTTAATTTCCTGCTTTCTTTTATTAGGAGGAGTATGAGATAAATCCTTCAAATACAATCTTTTTATCTCTTTACCTTTAAATAAAGTATATTTATCAACTACAATATCCTCATAATCTATGCCTGAAGCCTCTATATATTTAGCATATCGATCCAAAATAGTTTTAAATACCATACTCCCCTTTACTTTACTGCTATTTGTAATATACTTGATATTTTCCCCTTGAGAATTTTCTATAACATAGGCCAACTTTTTATCCTTAGGATACAGTTTATAGGATACATTAAGTATTTCCATAGCAAGTTCCTCAAAGGTTTTTTGCTTAACATCCTCAACACCTAAATTAGGTAATATGTCAGAAATATAATCCAAAAACAGCTTGTTTGGTGCTACTACTAAAACATCATTGCCCCTTATTTTTTGCCTGTACTTATATAATAAATAGGCTAATCTATGTAAAGCTACTGTAGTTTTTCCTGATCCTGCAGAACCTTGTACTATCAAAGCCTTGCTCTTCTCAGCCCTAATAATTTCATTTTGCTCCTTCTGTATAGTGGCTACAATGTCCTTCAGCTTACCTTTTACAGACTCTTCCAAGTTAATTCTAAGAAATTCATCGGTTAAGGTTCCTTCATTACTTTCATCATTAGTTTTCAATATAATCTCGTTAATACCTTCGTCAAAGGCATCTATCAACTGACCATCCCTTATAAGAAGCTTCCTTTTTAACAAAAGCTCCCCTTCTATCTCCCCCATGGGTGCCTGGTAAGAGGTTTTACCGGAAGTACCACTATAATATAAATCTGCTATAGGTGCCCTCCAATCCACTACCTTTTCATCTCCAGTAGCTTCATCCATCAATCCAATTTTCCCAATGTAGAAACTGTCCATAGGTCCTCTAGTTTCTTGAAAATCTATTCTAGCAAAGTATGGTTGTGGCTTAACTTCCTTATAACCATTTAATATATTGCTACTAATATGATGCTGATTAATAGCAGTTTCCATCTCATAGCTATAAGAACCTCCAGATTCCTTTCTTAATATCACCACCTTTTCTTCTAATTGTAGATGTTCTTCTTCTTTATTTTTAATTTTTCTTTCTAGCCATTCAATAGTATCTTTCAAATTATTTTTCTCATATCGAAAATCTTCATCCTTTATAGCCACATTACTTCACCTCCATCTATAACTCTCTAATTATACTATAAATATAGCCAGTAACAATACGAATATTTATGTAAGATTGTCTTAAGTTTTATTTAAAGAATATATTAGGTTCTATGTTGACAAACTTAACTTATGTAAGTTAATCTTTATCTAGGAGAGTGAATTATGAAATCTGAATTATTAGAAATAGTAGTATCAACTAGAACTGATGCTGCAGGCTTATTAATTCCTACACTAATATTTATAAATGAAGGTATTGAAGGTCCTACAGCTTACTTTGTTGATAGAGTTATTCGAAGGGACAATGAAAAAATTGATGGTATAAACACAATAGCTTATACCTGTCTAGTAGAAGTAGATTCTAAAAAAGAAGCTTGGTACATAAGATTTTACCCCTCTGAGGATAAATGGTTCTTATACAAAAAAGACTTTATGGATATCTAACTTCCCAATCTTTTTACTTACAAGAAAAATATTAAGAATAAAAAGCAAAGATATAGATTTAAATTCTAATCTTTGCTTTTTATTTATTTTGTAATTTATGTGTTAATTTGACAAAATATATTTAACTTTCCGGTAGCATTCAAAGTTTTTATCCATTTTTCCTTATATCATTACAACGTTTTCATCCCCTCACTAGCTTTTTTTGTATAAGCTATGTTATAATGTTTATAATTGTGTAATATAAATTAACATTAAGTTTATAATTATTTTTTATAAAAGCTACAAATACCTATTCAAGTTAGATATCTATCTATCATATAATCTATAAAAGGAGGTGTAGCATACTTGTATAAAAAACTACTACCTTTGCTTATTTCCTTTTTATTTGTTTTTTGCTCTAGCTCACCTGTTTTCGCTGCTAATTCTCCTCAGGATGTCATAACCGCAAACAAAACAAAGTATAATGAACTTAGTTCCAAAATTGTAGAAATAAGCAAAGAAGTATCACAGCTTAGTCAAGACATAGAGAAACTTAAAGCTGACATAAGCAGAAATCAATCAGATATAGCTAATATTGAAGCAGAAATCAAAGCAAAGGAAGTTGAATTAAATAAACTAAATGATGAATTAAAAAAGACTCAGGAGATTGCTAACAAAAGATTAAATGCTTTGTATAAAAACTCCTATAGCAAAAGTACTTTATCTTTAATTCTCACTGCCAATGGCTTTTCTGACTTGCTTACTAAATTAGAAGCCACTCAGAAAATTGCAGAATTAGATAAAAAGCTTCTTTCAGAACTTCAAGAGTCAAGAGATGCCGTTAGCAAAAATATGGATAAGCTAACTGAAAAAAAGCAAGAGTTAGAAAAACTTAAGAATGAGAACACCAAAAATCTTACAGAGTTAAATACTAAAAAAAGTGACTTAGAAAACTTAATTGCTCAATTTAATAAAGAAAAGGAAGCTGCCGCTGCTTTAATAGCTGAAAATGAGGAAAAGTTAATATCCCATTCAATTTCTGTTATCGACTCTGACAGTTCAAGTATAGGAAATTTAAAAGATGCTGTTTCAACATTAAAAAGTTTAGCCCCTCAGATAAGTACTAATTCTGTAAAAGAAAAGGCTGAAAAGTATATTTCCATTGGAAATAATAAAATTGAAACACTTAGTGCATCTAAAAGTAATTCTTATAATGCTTCTTTATCCCGTGGTTCTTCTTCATATAAAGCTGCTTATAAGATGACAGCTACCGCCTATACCGGTGGAGGATTAACATCCATGGGTATAAAAGTTGTAAGAGATCCAAATGGGCTAAGTACTATCGCAGTAGATCCTAGCGTTATCCCTTTAGGTAGTAAGGTATACATACCTGGTTATGGTTATGCTATAGCTGCTGATACCGGTGGCGCAATAAAGGGGCATAAAATAGATTTATATTTAAATTCTCAGTCAGAATGCTATCAATGGGGTGTTAGAACTGTTACTGTACAAATAGTTGCTTACCCTGGTGAGTGGTAGACTCTGGAGGTAGCACTATGCCAATTTACCGTTTAACTGAAGATTTGATTTTTCCTCATCCATCCTTAGCTAATAGTGATGGACTTTTAGCTGCTTACGGTGATTTATCCCCAGAGAGATTACTGTTTGCCTATTGCAACGGTATCTTTCCTTGGTATTCAGAAGGTGAACCTATACTTTGGTGGTCACCGGATCCAAGATTTATATTATATCCTAAAGACATAAAGATCTCTCATTCTATGAAAAAGATTTTGAAGAAAAACACCTTCAAGATAACCTACAATACTTGTTTTAAAGATGTAATAGCAAATTGTGCTAATGTGAGGAAGGACACTACAGGTACTTGGATTACAGATGAAATGATAGAAGCCTATTGCACACTCCATGAACTAAACTTCGCCCACAGCATAGAGGCTTGGTATGAAAATAAACTTGTAGGTGGTCTTTATGGCCTAATTATAGGCAAATGCTTTTTTGGTGAATCTATGTTCTCCTTGATGAGCAACGCCTCTAAAGCAGCTTTTATAACTCTTTGCCAAAAGCTAGAAGAAGAAAATTTTCTTTTTATAGACTGTCAAGTTTACACTAAGCATCTTGAAAGCTTAGGCGCAGTGATGATTAGTAGAGATGAATATTTAAAGCTTTTAAAAAAGGGAATTTCTATGTAAAGTAGTCCTGTAACATATTCTTATAAGCATAGGATATGTTACAGGGCTATTTTTATACTACTATACACAAAGCGAAATGGCATTCTTACTATAAAAATCATGCAAAAGTGTTAGTAAAATTTGAAATACATACTTGTCTTTTATCCGCAAATAATATAAATAGCATATTTCAAAATACATTATAGATAGGAGATATGAAAAATGACTAAAAATAAAAATAAAGCGGTAAATCAAATGTCAAATAAGGCTCCTAGCAGTAATAAGGCAAATAGTCAAAGCGTAAAAACTTTAGAGAGTCAAACTCTTCAGACAAAAAGATATAAGGATATAAATAAAAAGGATTTTTCCTAGCCTCGCTAGGAAAAATCCTTTTTAAATTAATATTATTTTACTAACCTGCTATTTCAAACTGACTATTATACATATTAGCATATACGCCGCCTTTTTGTAACAATTCTTCATGCTTACCTTGCTCCACAATATCTCCATGGTTCATAACTAAAATTAAATCTGCATCTCTGATAGTTGAAAGTCTATGAGCAATTATGAAGCTAGTTCTATCTTTCATCAAATTTTCCATAGCCTTTTGAATCTGAACTTCAGTACGAGTATCTACAGAGCTAGTAGCTTCGTCTAATATAAGAATCTTAGGATCTGCTAAAATAGCTCTCGCTATAGTTAATAACTGCTTCTGACCTTGAGATACGTTTGTAGCATCCTCATTTAAAATCATATTGTATCCATTAGGAAGAGTGTGTACAAAACTATCTACATGAGCAGCCTTTGCAGCTCTAATAACTTCCTCATCGGTAGCATCTAGCCTTCCATATCGGATGTTTTCCATTATAGTACCATTGTATAGCCAAGTATCCTGTAAAACCATACCAAACATGGAACGCAGATCGCTACGGGTAAATTCTCTTATATCATGGCCATCTATTAATATAGCCCCTTCATTTACATCATAAAAACGCATCAAGAGCTTAACTATAGTAGTTTTACCAGCACCGGTAGGACCAACAATGGCAATTCTCTGACCTGGTGCGAACTTTGCTGAAAAATCATTTATAATGATCTTTTCAGGATTGTAACCAAAATTAACATTTTTAAATTCTACTCTTCCTTCAACATTATCTAACTTCACAGGCTTATCAGTGTCTGCTACTTCCTCTTCTTCACTTAAGAACTCGAATACTCTTTCAGCAGCGGCAGCAGTTTGTTGTAGTATATTAGATATATTAGCTATCTGTGAAATAGGTTGATTAAACTGACGTACATACTGCATAAAGGCTTGCACATCACCTACATTTATGCTACCTTGAGCTGCTAGATAACCGCCTAAAATACAAATAGCAACATAACCTAAGTTACCAACAAAATTCATAAGGGGCATCATTATACTAGTTAAGAATTGAGACTTCCAAGCTGCTCCATACAACTGACCGTTTAGCTTATCAAACTTTTCAATGCTTTTTTCCTCACCATTAAAGGCCTTCATTACTACATGTCCACTATACATTTCCTCTACATGTCCATTAACATTTCCAAGGTAATCCTGCTGCTGTTTAAAGTACTTTTGAGAACGACCGGCAATAGCAATTATAAGTACGGTGGATAGTGGTATCATCAAAATGCTTACCAAAGTCATCTTCCAACTTATTGATAGCATCATTACAAGGACACCTATTACAGTAGTTACTGATGTAATAATTTGACCTAAGCTTTGATTTAGCGTTTGGCTTAAAGTATCTACATCATTAGTTATACGTGATAATACCTCTCCATGGTTAGTGTTATCAAAGTACTTTAGAGGCAAGCGATTAATCTTTTCAGAAAGTTCCTTTCTAAGATTGTAGCTTACCTTCATAGATACACCAGACATAATCCAACCTTGTATATATGCAAATAAGGCACTGACTAAATATATGATAAGAACCTTTAACATAGTATTGGCAATATAAGTGAAATCAATATTCCCAGTGCCCTGGATCTTTGCCATAACACCTCTAAAAATCTCCGTTGTAACATTTCCTAATATCTTAGGTCCTACAACAGAAAGGGCTGCGCTGGCTGCTGCAAATATCAATACTACAAGTATTGATATTTTATAGACTCCTAAATAATCTAATAACTTTTTCATAGTACCTTTAAAGTCTCGAGCCTTTTCTCCGCCACCCATCATGCCACCATGACCATGACCCATTCCGCCTCTTTTTGGAGCAGGCCTTACCGCCGCTTTATTATTGTGCTCACTCATGCTAATTCCTCCTTTGAAAGCTGTGATAAAGCAATTTCCCTATAGGTCTCACAGTTTTTCATAAGTTCATCATGGGTACCTATACCAACTACCTTACCCTCATCTAAAACTATTATCTGCTCAGCATTCTTAATGGTTGAAATACGCTGCGCAACGATTATTACAGTGCTAGAGGCTGTGTTTTCCTTTAGAGCCTTTCTTAAGGCTGCGTCAGTTTTAAAGTCCAAGGCAGAAAAACTATCATCAAATATATATATATCTGGCTTTTTAGCCAAAGCTCGAGCAATAGATAATCTTTGCTTCTGACCTCCTGACAGATTGCCTCCTCCTTGAGCAACTTCTGTCTTAAAGCCTTCTTCTTTTTCCTTGATAAATTCGGAAGCTTGTGCTATTTCCGCTGCCTTTTCTATCTCTTCTTCTGAAGCCTTTTCTTTTCCATATCTTAAGTTAGAATCAATAGTTCCGCTAAAGAGGAATGCCTTCTGAGGTACATAACCTATTTTTTCTCTAAGATCATGGGTAGTTACATCTCTAACATCTACACCATCTACCAACACTTGACCTTCCGTCGCATCATAAAAACGAGGAATTAAATTAATCAAGGTTGTTTTACCAGAACCAGTAGCTCCGATAATAGCAGTAGTCTGTCCTGGACGAGCAGTAAAGCTTATATTCTTAATTACATCTTCTTCTGCTTCAGGGTATCTGAAAGAAACATTTCTAAATTCTACTACACCCTTTTTGCTTTCATCAAACTTCTTTGAAGTTTTAGGTTCTTTGATTACTTCTTCTGTTTCTAAAATCTCTGACACACGCTGAGCTGCAACAGAAGCTCTTGGAACCATAATAAACATAGCAGACATCATCATAAAGGCAATTAAAATTTGAATAGCATACTGCATAAAGGCCATCATATCTCCTACCTGCATAGAAGATTTCTCAATTTCATGAGCTCCAACCCAAACTATAAGCAAGGAAACACCATTCATAATAATGGTCATAGCAGGCATCATTACTGACATTAATCTATTTACAAAAAGGTTATTTTTTGTTACATCACTATTAGCCTTATCAAAGCGCTTTTCTTCAAATTTTTCGGTGTTAAAGGCTCTGATTACCATAATACCGGATAGATTTTCCCTAGCTACTAGATTTAATCTATCAACTAGTTTCTGTATAATTTTAAACTTTGGAACAGCTACTACAATTATAACTGCTATTAATACTAATATGAGTGCTACTGCTAGTGCAATAATCCATGACATAGATGCACTTTTCCCTATTGCTCTTATAACTCCTCCTACGCCTATGATAGGAGCATAGAATACCATTCTTATCATAATTACAATTAACATTTGTAATTGAGTAATATCATTTGTAGTTCTTGTAATAAGTGATGCAGTAGAGAATTTGTCTATCTCTGTATTTGAAAATCTCTGAACCTTTTTAAACACTTGACCTCTTAAATCTCTAGCAAATCCTGCTGCTGTCCTTGAAGATAAAAATCCTACTATAACTATGGCTACAGCGCTTAATAAGGATATTAAGAGCATGAATACTCCCATTTTTAATATATATCTATTTTGAATTTTGTCTGTATCCATACCTAGTACCTTGTATTCAACCTTAACTGCTGATGTAGCTGCTTGAACTATAGTATTCTCTCCTAAGGAACTATATTGTTTAACAGACTCTTCAGCCATAGTAATTCTCTGTTCTTCAGGCATATTTCCTAGTATAGCAAACAAATCTGTTCCTGCTGGAATCTTATTGCCTTGAATCTCTATATCCTTACCTTCCTTAAGAGCACTTTCCTGCATTTGATCAATTCCATAGGTCACAAGTAAGGCTTTGCTCATCGCTGAATTCAATTTTTCTTTGTTTTCATCATCTTGATTTTTTAGAACATAGACACTTTCCTTTGAAAGTATAGGATACTTATCTAAATAATCATTGTAATCAGAACTAGATTGATCAATCTTTGTATAACTGTCGGAAAGCAACTTTTTTTCATCCTCAGTCATAAATAGAAGAATCTTATTCATTTTCGTTTCTGTCAATGCTTTAGGTACTGCATCTTCTATACCGCCTTGCTGTAATCCTACATTAACTATATTGGACATATAATCTGGCAATGCCAAATCACACATGGCTTGCACAAATAATAACAATATAGCACCAATAATTAGACCTATATAAGGCTTCATATACTTTGCTATCTTATGCATTTGTCATCTACTCCTTTTACTTTATTTGTTTGATTATTTCTTTCTAAGACCTTTTCTAATAGGAATAAGCCATGAAGTATTTGATCCAATTCTTCGTCAGTAGCATTCCCCAGCATATCTTCAAGCTTTTTCTCTGCAGATTTGCAATGTTCTATTACCTCTTCTTCTACTTTTTTAGTTATGCTGACATAAACTACCCGCCTATCCTCTTCGCTTCTTGTTCTTTCCACCATACCTTGTTTCTCCAGCCTATCAATGATTCCTGATACGGTGCTGTTTGATAACTGAAGCTGTTCACTTAAATCGCTAACCTTCATTTTTTTATTTTTAGAAAGAACACCTATTAACATACCTTGAGGAACAGTAAGATTTACTTCTCGCAACGGATATTTCATACCATGTTTAATAACATGCATTATTTGATGTATTGTTTTAGCAACAATAGCCCCTTTATTATTTTCTTCCAATGCTTCCTCACCTTCTTAATAAAATTACCTTTGTAAAGCTTTGTAATTATTTTGCATGCTTATATTTCGTATGCGAAATAATCAACACTTATATATTCTACTCTTATATTTATCCATGTCAATATATTTTTTCCCCAAATGTGATTATGCTATGATATGACAATAAAAAATCCAATATAATCTTGTTTTAAAGCTTACAGTTATATCAAATATTAAACATAACTTTTGCTTTCTTATGGTTAGTGGTCACCTTATTTTTACTGTAATCATATATTGAAATTGCAAGGTCTTTCTTACTAATTAACAATAATTTTAGAAAAAGGTGGTAGACTTATGGAAAAAGCATATGATTGCTATGGAAAGGTTCAAGGATATGTAAAAAAGAATAAGATCTATGACAAAGATCATTGCCATGTAGGCTACTTCGAAGATTGCGTAATCTATGACAAATTTTGCAATCCTATAGCTTTTTTAGACTGTGGGGTAGTATACAGCATAGATGGTACCCCCATAGGCTACTATGATGATGAATATAAGCTTTATAGTGCCGATGGTAAATATTTAGGATACGGTAACTTCGGTTGGGGCGGCCTGCTAGGAGCTGTTCTAGTTCTGGGCTTGCTAGGCGGTGGCTTTGGTTTTGGTTATGGATATGGCTACGGTCGTGGCTTACGCTACGGTTTTGGCGGTTGGGGCTGGTGGTAAAACTCTACCCAACATAAATTTTCCTTCAATTAAAAAAGCAATGGGGACTTTTATACTAGAATTAGCTAAAAATATCCCCATTGCTTATTTAACTTTTACTTATTATTCCTTCTCATTATACATTTCTCTTAACTTAGACATCCTAGAATACAAGGCAGTATACTTAAACTCATGTTTCTTAATAGTTTTACTTATAGCCATTTGATTCATATTTTCATCAAGTACCGCTTCCAATTCATTCTCAGGAAGAGGAGGAGAATATAAAAATCCTTGTACACTATCACATAGCATTTCCCTTAAAATATCTAATTGTTCCTTTTTCTCTACACCTTCTGCTATTACTTCAAGTCCTAGATTATGAGCCATCTGAATAATACCTTCACAGATATCTTGATTCTTCCTTACATTTATCAAGTCTACTATAAAAGACCTATCTATCTTTAATCTATTTAAGGGAATCTTTCTTAAATAATTCAAGGAAGAGTATCCAGCTCCAAAATCATCTAGGGCTATTTTAATTCCTTTTTTCTTTAATTTCTCTAGTATTTTCACATTGCTATCTAAAGACTTCATTAACACCGTTTCTGTCAATTCGAGTTCTAAATATTCTGGTTCTAGCCCTACATCTTTCAAAACTCTTTCTACCATATCTGTGAAATTACTGTACTGAAGTTGTATAGAAGAAATATTTACACCTATGCATCTATATTGATAGCCCTTTCTACATAATTCCAAAGCCTTTTGGCAAGCCTTTCTTAAAACCCATTCGCCGATTTCTACTATCATTCCACTTTCCTCAGCTATAGGTATAAATTCACTAGGATAAATCTCTCCCAATACTTTACTATGTAATCTTAATAAGGCTTCTAAGCCAACGATAGCTCCAGTTTTTATGTTATATTGAGGCTGATAGTATAATATTAATTCATCATTTTTAATAGCATTTCTAAGGATACTTTGTATAACAGTTTTTCTTTCTAAAGTATGTAACATATATTGGTTGAAAAACACATACTTATTCTTTCCAGACTCTTTAGCCTTGTACATTGCAGCATCAGCATTTTTTAATAATACGTTAGGATCTGTACTATCATTTGGGAAAGTAGCTATTCCAATACTAGCTGATACATAAACCTGTTTATCATTAATATCATACATATTATCTAAAACTTTTAAAACATCCTCTGCACACTTAATTATTTCACTATCGTTATTTATCTCTCTTAATAAAATTAGGAATTCATCTCCACCTAATCTGAAAGCTATATCCTGCTTTCTTAACACCTTTCTTATACTATCTGCTATCTTCATTAATAATTGATCCCCATAATTATGGCCTAAAGTATCATTAACATTTTTAAAATTATCTAAATCAATAAACAATATTGCTCCAGATATATTATTCCTCAATGCTCTATTAATTTCTTCCTTTAACATATCAGTAAATTGTGTCCTATTTGGTAGCTTAGTAAGAACATCATAATAAGCAAGAAAACTAACCTGCTTCTCCATATTCTTCATCTCTGTTATGTCCGAAACACTACCGGAAAAGGTTAGCAAGTTGCCATTCTCATCTTTTTCTACCTTGGCTTTTGCTAGTATCCATCTATATTTATCATCATTTTTACAAATTCTAAACTCACTCTTATAAAACTTTATCTCCCCAGAAAAACATTTTTTAATGTCATTCATAACTTTTTCTCTATCTTCAGGATGAATATTGGAATTAAGAACAAATGTAAAATCAACAATCTCTTCAGCACTAACTCCCAATATATCATACCACTTACCCACAGCAAGAAACTTATCTTCCTTAAAATTATATTCCCAAAGACCTTCCTCAGCATTATGTAAGGCTTTTATGTACCTTTGATAATCTTCTTTAATATTTATAAGTTCTACTTCTTTAGCTTGAAGTTTTTTTTCTATGTTGTAATTCGACAAAAAAAATAAGAAAAGCAAATGATATTCCTACAATTCCATAACCTAATATAAAAGAAGTATTATCCTTCCAATTTAATGATCCATATAATATTTTACGCTGAATGAAACTTCCAAAGATTAAAATAACAGCTATAGAAAATATATAAACTACATACTCTAATCTTCTATTTTTCAATAGCCTACCTCCTTCTCACCATTAATACATTATTTGAAACTTAATCATTTAAGCTACATCCCTATTTACCCCATATCTATCTTTAACCAACTAAGTTCATTACTTACACACACAATATCTTTATACATAATATGTTGTATACACTTTTTACATCCCTCAATTTAAAATTTAAGATATAAAACTTACATTTTAGAGCTCTAAGTCAAATAAACATTATTGATAAATACTATTTTTCTACATAAAATACCATATAATTCTTTATAAACATAATTATTCATTTAATTCTATATTATTCTACATAAACATTTATTTTCCTTTTTTCTTTTTATCAAAAAACTTCTTTAATTTTTTACTTTAATTTTTACTTTAATTTTTAAGGGGACGGTTCAATAATTTTCTTATTTTAATTTCTAGTTAGATCTTTCAAAAGGGACGGTTCTGTAAATTTCAAAGATTTTCTAATGAGGTGATTATGGAACAGCAGTCTATTATAAATTATAAAATATCTTTGTATTACTACTAAAAATATAGTGCTTTTCTAATTAATATTATGATACTTGTCCATTTTATACTTATAATAAAAATTACTAATTATTAATGATTTTTTAAAATTTAATTTTAACTTGCACTATATTCTACAATCATATCATCTAATAAATTTCTATAAATATTACTTTCGGTAATTAATTTATAGCCTTTCTCACACATCTGACTAACAGTAGATATAGTTATATTCCCTATAAAATGGCATATTTCTTTTAAACTAAAATTACATAAACAACGCATAACAAGTACGCACAAGCTTCTTTCATTTGAGTGTTTTCTATTAAATTTTACATGAATATTGAAATCGACACCTGTATATTTTGAAACAAATTGTACTACTTCCTTTGGACTTATATTTCTAATTAATATCTTCCGTTCACTTCTGCATTCACTACCTTCTTCTTCAAATTCCACATCAATCTTTTCTTCCAACTCAGGTGCCTGCCTAACAAATGACAAATAAGTCTTTCTAGCCTTTTTAGTATTTTTGCCAAAAAAGCTTAGAATATAGTTAGTATCGATAATATCAAATGTATTGCTAGACATTCCAAGATATATTCCAAAACTTGAATACTTATATTTTTCTACAGAATTCCTATATTGTTTTATATCTTTGGGATTATTATGTATATATGCGGTGAGAACCAGTAAGTACTGGTAATTATGAACCAATACACTTTTAAAGCGATCTTGAAAAACATGGCCATGTCTATTATATTTTTTATTAAAATAAGCGGCATAGCTCTGATTTATAGACTTCATTATTTTACTAATATCAGCACCACAGCAATCAATAGTCATATGGCCATGGGTAGTCATTAGGCAATATGCATATACTTTAAATAGGTATATATCCTGATACTTCTTAATCAATTGTAAATACTTATCTTTATCAGCACAATCTTTAAAAAGAGGAACATCACTTATGCTTCTAACCATAATGTGATAAATTCCGTGTTCATTTTTTATGCGAGCAACTCTTGGCATAATAATCATTTCCTTTCGCTTTTTTCTAGATTATTGCCAGCTTTGCCAGGATTAAATCATATTAGAAACTAAAAATCTTTAATTCCTCAATAACATATTCATTATAGAAGCTAAAAATATTGAACCGTCCCTAATAATTAACCTCTTTTAAACACAGTCCTTTAGCTGGTGCAATAGGACCTGCTTCTGATCTTTTTTTTTCATTCAATATTTTGTCTACATCCTCTGCTCTCAGCTTGCCTGTACCTACTTCTAATAGAGTGCCGGTGATTATTCTTACCATATTCATTAAAAATCCGTTTCCGTTAATTTCTATTTCTATATTACCTTCATCTTCCTTTATATTTATGTAATTAATAGTCCTAACTGTGGACTTATTCTTAGATTTCAAATTAGTAAAACTTCTAAAATCATGAGTTCCTATCAAATACTCCGCTGCTTTTCTCATCTCGTTTAAATTCAATTGATCTTTGAAGTGGTAAACATACTTTCTATTAAATACATCCGGAAACTGATTATTGTTTATTTTATATACATAAGTTTTGGACTTAACATTATATCTTGCATGAAATCTCTCGCTGGCATCTTTTATAGATTTTACTACTATATCTTCTGGAAGATATTCATTCAAATATTCCTGCATAGCTATTATAGTCATGTCAGAGTTTGTATGAAAATTTGCTACGTAATTGTCTGCATGAACACCAGCATCTGTTCTGCCACAACCTATCACTTGAATTTCTTCACCGGTCATCTTAGATATTACATTTTCCATTTTCCCTTGTATAGTTTGATCTGCATCCTTTTGCTTCTGCCATCCTTTATATCTAGTTCCATCATATTGTATTAACATTTTTATGTTTCTCATGTTCATCCTCCCTGTTTTATATTTTTCCATATATTTATTCGAATTTTTTGACTTATCTTTGACTTCTATCTCAATTATCTTTACTTTCTCTCCTAAGTCAAGGGGACGGTTCAACAAAATTAAATAATGAATTTTGTTGAACCGTCCCCTAACTTTTATAACATTTTTTCTATTTTATACTCTTGTTTTTTCTCACTAATCCAAGTATTGGCTTTTTCAGAAATTTTCTCTTCCAAAATTGCTTCCTTAACTTCATCTTTACTATCTTCGTAAGTAGCTTCTACAGCAGCTTTTTTATCTACTACTTTGATAATATGATATCCATATTTGCTTTTTACTGGACCACTTATTGCATTTACCTCCAAAGCGAAAGCCGCATTTGAAAATTCTTCAACCATGTCACTTTTCGTAAAATATCCAAGGTCTCCACCATTTTCTTTAGTACCAGTGTCTGTTGAATATTCTTTTGCTAATTTAGCAAAATCTTCCCCAGCCTCAAGCTTTGCTTTAACTTCCTTTGCCGTAGCTTCATCTGCTACAAGTATATGGCTAGCTCTTACTTGTTCAGCTTGATCATAGTTAGCTTTATTTTCCTCAAAGTACTTTTTCATCTCATCTTCTGTTATTTCTATAGTTGGTTCAAGTAATTTTCTTATACCTGTATTATATTTTATATCATTTTTAAAATCTGCTTCTGTATAAGAATAATATGCTAGCATCTGATTGAAGGTCTCTTCTCCTCCAGTCTGTTCTTTTACTTTTTTCAACTCTTCCTGTATTTCTTCATCGGTTACTTCTAAATTATTTTTCTTTAACTCTAAATCAATAATTTTATAATTAATTAAACTGTCTAGGGCAGATTCTCCATTATGTTTTGCTAGTGTGTTATACAATTCATCTTTAGTAATCTTAGTATCTCCTACACGAGCTACTACAGTATCTTTTTTAGCTTTGTATGTAGTTATTGCAAAAAATATAGCTAAAGCTGAAACTACTACTAAAGATACTGATAATACAGTAATTAATAAATCCCTTTGCTTTTTACTATTAGTCAAAACTTTCCTCACCTTTCCTAATCTATTTTGGGGTACCACTTAAAATATTATTTTTATAACTAGCTATAATACCAATTACAGTTATATTATAAGTACATTGGCTTAAATTAATCTTAAATAATTTTAATTAATTATTTGCAACTAAATTATTTCCCCCTTTCGTATTCTACAGATAAAAATAAAAATATGCAACATAAAATTGAAATTTTTGGTATGTGTTTTTCATTTCATTTATTATCAAGAGCAACAATACTCTGGTCTCTTTTAAATTTTACTACATCTTTATTAAATTATTTTCATTATCTTTTAATTACTTTTAAAGTAATATTTTATAAACCAATTATATTTTAACCTAATTGAAAAAATTTAAATAAGTTTTATATTTTAATATTCTTCGCTACAACATTCCTTTTTTTTTTTATTATGATAAAATTAAATATATATTTATAATTTATTAACTTATGTAATAATACTATTGAATTTGGGGGTGTTTATCATATTTAACAGTTCAAAATTACTAACAAATTTCAAATCCTCAATGAAATCTTTCTCCAAATCAAGACTTTCAAAAAAATCAAAGAGTTCATCAAAACAAAAGACAACCTCATATTTTAAGCTTTTTTCAAAACTATTGAGTAAAATTAAAATTTCTCATAAATTGATAATCTCTTTTATCACAGCTACATTTTTTTTACTTCTTGTAGGTTTAGTTGGTTTTGTAAATATGTCAAAAATATACGATAACGGTCTCTTTGTATATGATATTAATTTAGAATCATATAACAAATTAGCTACTATTAGAAGTAATGTTATCGATATAAGGGCTACCATGGAAAGACTAATTCAAGAAAATAATAAAGTTGAAATTCCGGAATTATCAGAGTATATAGATAGTCTAGTTACAGAAAACGAAAAATTATTCAGAGAATTTGAAGCTATCCCTTATCATTCAAATGAAGAAATGAAGATATATGAAGATAGTATTAAAGCTAAATTAGATATTTATAATAGCTCTAGAGAAGATATCATAAATGACTGTTTAAATGATGATTATGACGCTGCTAAAATGAAATACAACACTATCTATACTGTAATTTCTAAAAACAATATTGAAAATGCAATAACAGAAATGCAAAACGAGAATTTTATTAATGCCACTATGAAAAATAAAGAAAATAAAGCTACATATATGCTATCTATAATTACTTTATTGATCATAATTGCTATAGGCTCTGCAATTTCCTTTATAACAGGTACAGTAATTGTTAAAGGAATAACTTCAAAGATCAAGAAAGTTCTTAACTTCTCTGTGGCCTTAAGCAGTGGCGATTTATCCAATAAGATTGAAGTTACAGGCAATGATGAACTGGATGAAATGTGTATTTCTTTAAATAAAGCTTCTGATAATGTAAGTGATCTTATAAATGAATTAAATCATGGAATTGATGATTTAACATCTTCTAGTGCAGAACTCAGTGCAACCATGGAAGAAGTATTAGCTACAGTAGATACAATAAAAGCCTCTACTCAAGTTATTGTGGGAATGGGTACAGAACTTTCCAAGTCTACAGAGCAAGCTAAAGTAACAACGGAAGAAATAAGTAAATTAACAGAAGATTTAACTACTAGAGCTGTTAGCGGTGAAGAGGCAGCTATTGCCATAATGAATAACGCACTACAGGTTAAGGAAGGTGCCGACAAATCTTCAAAAGAAGCCTATGCTTTATATTTTGAAAAAGAAGCAAACATAAAGAAAGCTATAGAAGATACCAAGGTTGTTAAAGAAATTACTAAGATGGTAAATGCAATAAAGGATATTGCAGAACAGACAAATCTACTTTCCTTAAATGCATCCATTGAAGCTGCTAGAGCTGGTGAAGCAGGAAGGGGATTCGCTGTAGTTGCTGGTGAAGTTAGAAAATTAGCTGACAAATCCGCTCAATCTGTTAATACTATAAAAACATTAGTGAGTCAAATTGAGACAGTTATTGACACTTTAGTTGTGAATGCTAAAGAAATATTATTTTTTATAGATAATAAGGTTAAGCCGGATTACGTTGAAATGAACAATATAGGTACTAAATACGAACAAGATGCAATGCTTCTTAAAGAAATGTCACAAAATCTATCAGAAGCTGCTAAGAATATAAACAATAGCATTAATGATGTAGAAAAGGTAATAGAAACCGCTACATTAGTTTCCAAGGATTCTTCCTCCAGCTCCGCAAACATATTAATTGGACTTGAGCAAACCTGTGTTGCTGTAAACGAAGTAACACAACAAGCTCAAAATACAGCAGAATTAGCGGACAGGCTTGCCGAATTAGTTGATAAATTTAAAATATCTTAAAATTATAAAGGGCTAAGCAATAAATCAATGCTTAGCCTTTTATTTTCTCCCGTGCAGTGGAATCTCTAAGAATAATCCCAGGACTTATACTTTCTTGCTTATGGATCTTGTTTCCTTTTATCCTTTCCATTATAATTTCACCAGCCCTTTTACCTAGCATAAAAGTATCTATATCTATAGAGGTGAGTGAAGGTGTCATATAAGGAGCTAGTGGAAAATTATCAAAGGTAATTATGCCTACTTCTTCTGGCAACTTTAAATTTGTCTCCTTCAATGCTCTAATAGCACCAAAGGCAGTATAGTCATTTATGCAAATCACAGCATCCGGAAAAGGATCTAGCTGTAATAGTTTTTTCATACAATAATATCCGTCTTCCTTGGTTCCCATTCCATTTATAATATATTGTGAATTCACAGGTATATTGGAGCTTATCAATTGATTCTTATACCCTTCTATACGTTGATTTGAGACAGTTTCAGTATCGGTTCCTCCTATAAAGGCTATTTTCCTATATCCCATATCTAGCATATGCTTACAAGCTAATTTTCCTGCAAAATTATTATCAATATCTACCCAAGCACTACAAAAATCAAGATTTGTATTTCCTATAACCACATAGGGAAAATCAATTTCATTTAAACGATTAATAATATCTGCATTGACTACTGTGGCATGCAACACTACCCCATCTACTCTTTTATTATATACAAATCTTTCTAACAAATTTTCTGTAGGCTTTAGATAACTAAAATCACAAATGGTTAGTTCATAGTTATTAGAAAAGATAACGCTTTGCAATCCCCCTATCATATTATAAAAGTAAAAGTCTAATGGCAATGTGTTAATGTGTGAATTGAATAAAAAGCCTATATTAAAACTTGTTTTCATCACAAGTTGCTTTGCCATACTATTGGGTATATAGTTCATTTCCTCTATTATTTTTTTAACTTTTTTCTTAGTTTTTTCAGAAATTCTAGGATCATCATTTATAACTCTAGAAACCGTCGACGCCGAAACCTTTGCCAGCTTTGCTATATCACGTATAGTTATTGCCACAGATGTCACCTCTTCAAAAATATCATCTAATAATTATGATATACTAAATTTTAGAAATATACAAGAAAAACAGAGGAGTAACTAAGTTTAAGAAGCTATCAATAATCTATAAAAGTAGGTGCTATTCCTTCAAAAATAATATTCCATTTTATCTAAACTATCTTATAATCATATGAATATTTTAAATTACCTATAACAAACTTTTAATACAATTTATTGCAAAGACTAATTTAAAATAAATTAATAAATAACTATACCTATAAATTATGTGTTATAATTTAACTTATAATATAGTTTAGGAGATATCTTGTATGAATACAGATTTAATGTTAAAGGTTAATTTAATGACAAGAAACTACAGTGAATTAAAAAGAAACTTCTTTTTGGAAAGCAATTTAATAAAGCAATTTATAGCTATGACAAATGCAATTAAGAATATAGAAGTAGATCCAGATAGAATAAAGGAAATTAAAGTTTTTATAAAGAAAGAAACAGCTTGGGCATCCTATTTCAGAGGTGTGAATTTACTTATTATTGCCAACTTGTTAAGTCTTGAGGAGGACTATAAAAAGTTTTTTATGGAAATGAAGCTAGTCTATGAAAGCTTAACAAGATCCGGTTTTAAAAAGAGCAACTATCTCACTTTGGCAGCCTATACTATAGCAAAAGAAGTTCCTCGTCAAAATTGGAACTTTACCATTGCAAGAATGAGTAGTTTTTATAAAAGTATGAAGAAAAATCACTTTTGGTTAACTTCCCAAGATGATTATGTATATGCTGCAATATTAGCTGTATCTCAATTAGAGGTGGAAGAAACCTGCTTAGATATTGAAAACTGTTATAATCATTTATATAGCCTAGGATTTTCTCGAGGAAACTATCTCCAATCCCTTTCTCATGTATTAGCTTTAGGAGAGGAATCCGTACAAGAAAAATGCCATAAAGCTCTTTTAATTAATAATAAATTAAAAGAAAGTGGCTGCAGGCTTCAGTATAACAGCTTAGCTACTCTTGGTTTAGTTTCACTGCTAGCTACTGATATCAATAAAATAGTATCAGATATTAGAGAAGTTTATGACTATATTTATAAGCAACAAGGCTTTGGTTTTTGGCATATGAGCAAAGATATTAGGACTATGTTCGCCGCCAGCTTTATATGTAACTCCTACATAGATGATTATAAAAAAGGTTTGTTGCCCATTACTACAGGAAACAGTATTAATTCAATATTAATTGTCCAGCAGCAAGCTGCCATGACAGCTGTAATTGCTTCTAGCGTAGCAGCTAGTAGTTCAGCTTCAACATCAAATTAAAAAACTCTATTTTAAATAACAATATACTTTTATTGAATTTAAATAAGCTAAAGGGAGGCCATACTAGCCGACATAAATAAGCAGGTGAAGCCTCCTTCATTAAATTTATTAATCCCCTTTGTCCAACTTTTTTAGCGTTCTCTATTTTTATTATACTTATATACATTAAGAAAAGTACTTACTGCCATAATTGTAGCCACTAACATATTTACGTAAGGTGTAAATAATATAAATGCTAAAAATATGATTATTACAGTTTTCTGCTTTCTTTCTGATATGTTGATATTTATTTCTCTAGATCTATCCTCTTCCTCCTTTCCATTGGAGAAAATCTCAGGATATTTATTTTGAAAAACCACTGAAAAAACTATAATAAGTATACTTAAAATAGTGTTAATAGTATAAGGATTCGTATATTGTTCAATCATTTCTGCCTCCAAACTCTTTTCTAGTCATATATTTTATTTATTATAAGCTATAATTCTCTCTCTTTCCATACTAATTTCTTTTTCTTTTAAATTGTTGACACAAGTATAGTTTTTTAGACAGTGTTTGTAAAATATTTTTATTAATAAATATGCCGTCCGTAAAACAGACGGCATATTTAAAATACTTATTTACTTATACAACCTTCAGCAAAACTAAAAGCTTTCGTATCGTACTATATGTTCAAGAGGTTTTCGTGTCTCATTATGTCTATCCGGTGAAGCAGGTTCCCCTGCTGCATAGCCTATAGCTAAAATGTTCACTGGCTCTACATTTTCTGGCAAATTAAATTCTTCTCTTATTACAGTTGGATTAAAAGCACAAACCCACAAACTGCCAAGTCCAAGATCTGCTGCTTCCATCATCATATGATCTGTTGCAATTGTTGCATCTATATCTAGTGCCTCTTTACCATCCAATTGTCTTTTCCAAACAGCATCATGATCTCCACATACTATTATAGCTAATGGTGCTCCATATATATTAGCAGCCTTCTTTATCTTATTTAATCCTTCTTCCTCCTGTACCACTATCAATCTCTGAGGCTGTCTATTTGCGGCAGTAGGAGCAACCCTAGCAGCTTCTAATATTTTCTTTAACTTTTCCTCTTCTACCTTTTTATCTTCATATTTTCTAACAGCATAACGCTTTTTCGCTAGTTCTAAAAATTCCATTCTTACCACCCTTTCCACATAATAAACTTATAAGATAATTATATAAATATCACATTTAAAAGTCTAATTTATCTAAAAATTTAATAAAAAATACCCATTGACATTTTTGGTTTAACCAATTAAACTAAATATAAAGTTTAACCCATTAGACCAAGGGAGCGAACTATTTATGGAAACAATCAAAATATTTGATGCAGAATATAAATTTATGAATATCATATGGGATCATTGCCCTATAGCTAGTTCAGAACTAGTAAAGCTCGCTAAGGAGGAGCTTGGTTGGAAAAAATCAACTACTTATACCGTCATTAGAAGATTATGTGAACGTGGAGCTATAAAAAACGAAAATGCGATAGTTTCCCCTTTAATAAGTCGTGAACAAGTTATGAGATCAGAAACAGAAGAACATATCAATAAAATTTATGAAGGTTCATTACGACTCTTTTTCAATACCTTCTTAAAAAAAGAAAAACTTAATAAGGATGAAATAGAAGAGTTAAGGAAAATAGTTGAACAGTATGGAAAGGAGGAATAAAACTTGGAAAATATATTTCTCACCGTAGTTAAAATGAGCATTTCTGCTTCAGTAGTAGCTACTGTAATTCTTATTATTAGATGGCTTTTAGGTAATAAGCTTCATAAAACTTTCTCTTATGCCTTGTGGGCTATTGTATTTATAAGACTAGTTCTTCCCTTTTCAATACCATCAATGGTTAGCATATTTAATAAAGTTCCTATGCCTACGACACTAACTGCAGAAAGCAAAAATTATACACTTAATCAGAATATATCTAGAAGATATATTAGCACAACCGCCAATGAATCAGAGCAAAAACAGGATATTAATAATGAAAAAAATTATGACTTTATAAGTGCTTTCAATGAATATTATTACGATTCTCATAACAATGCAAATCAATTTATTACTTTCATGAGCTACCTATGGCTTTTAGGAGTTCTCATTGTCTTTGGAATTAGTATTTTTGCCTACTTAAATATATATAATAAACTCCAGGATTCCGTTATTTATAAAAACGATGGTTTAATTTCCCAATGCAAACAACAAATAAAATTTCATAGAAACGTAAAAGTATATACCTCTGATAAAATAAATACCCCTTTGGTATGCGGTTTATTGAAACCACGTATAATATTACCCTTAGAAATTATAAATCAATGTAGCAAAATGGAATTATCCCATTTTCTGTGTCATGAGTTGGTGCATATCAAAAGATTTGATTATATAATTAAACCTTTGACTTTTCTTGCTTTATCTATACATTGGTTTAATCCCCTTATGTGGTTTAGTTATATATTAGCTCAAAAAGATATGGAACTTTCCTGTGACGCCACAGTTTTATCCTTAAACAAAGAAGATATTAGAAAGTCTTATGCTAATTCTCTTATAAATATAGCCACCAAGCAAAATGTATTCTTTCAAGCAGGTCTCCTTGCCTTTGGTGAGAAGAACATTAAAAGTAGGGTAAAAGGAATAATGAAATTTAAAAGGACAAAACTTTGGATGAGTATCATAGGAATAGTAATCATAGTAATTTTAAGTCTTCTTCTTTTAACTAATGGAAAAACAACTAAAAATCTTAGCTTGTCCAGAACTAAATCTAAGTCATATTCCGCCATCACAAATGAGAAGTTGTTGGACTCTTTATTAGAACATAGGTTAGAATACGTAGGAAACGCTAGTAATACAGTAAATCTATTAAGAAAGCTACCTTATGGTAACAATAACACTACTATTTCCTTGTCAACAGAAAAAAGACCTTACGGTATTACAGCAAATTACTCCTTTGAAAATTCTTCTAACATAAAAGACTCGGTATTAACTCAAAATGCCTTGCTAATTTTTTCTCTTATAAAAAATGTTGATACAGTGACTTTTAATTTTGAGAATCCTTCTACAAAGGCTCCAATTACCTACAATAGACCAGAAATGCAAAAATACTTTGAAAAAGATCTATGGTCCTATTCAAAGGATAAAGAAACTTTCGATCAGTTTTTCATAGATATATCTACAAAGTTAGTAGTCTATCCAGAAACCTTTTCCTTAACTATGTCTAGTGTAATTGGAATGGAAATAGAGCTGGATTTAGATTCATATTACAAAAAGTCTGACTTTAATATAACCTTTTTTGCAAAAAACGGTTCTCTCCGTTTGTTGAACTCTAATAAAACATCAGAAGTGCAAAAAACAATAAGTAACCCTGACGGTAAGGTAGTATGGTTTCCAACTGAAGCAACATATAATAATGATGGTGATATAGTAACCATTACCATAGTTGATAAGTCGGGAAAACTTCTTGTAACAAAGAAACTTAATATTACCAAGAAAAATGCTATTCACTATAAGGCCGAAGCTGCTTATGATATTATATTTTCTGATCCTTCCTCTCCAGATTGATTAATATATGGAAAGTTCCAACTTCAAATAAAAATTACTAACTTTAATTATTAACTTATGCTTGGACTAGGTTAATTATCCTAGTCCTTTTCTAATTCTTTTATCACATGTTTCTGTAGCAGCTTCAAAATCTTCTTTCTATTTCCTCTTAATTTTACTGA